>Ga0187893_10001957_pt1 | contig 46884 bp, 50 predicted proteins | sample MA1701074metaG_FD_139574 | JGI IMG/M metagenome (GOLD analysis project Ga0187893, IMG submission 139574) | White microbial mat communities from a basaltic lava cave in the Kipuka Kanohina Cave System on the Island of Hawaii, USA - MA170107-4 metaG ... | reverse complement strand
TTGTCGTCGGAGCTTTCGTTGATCGGGATGCGGATCTTGCCGCAGGGGCTCGTCATCGCGCGGCTCTTCAAGCCGGTGAGCTTGCCCTCGATGTCGAAATACTTGATCTCGCGGAAATTGAAGAGCCGCTTGTAGAATTGCGCCCACGGATCCATGCGCCCGCGATGCACGTTGTGGGTCAGGTGATCGACGAAGGCGAGGCCCGCGCCGGGACCGGAATCGCCGGTCGGCTCGAAGTCGATGTCGTAGATCGTCCCGCGCGGACCGTAGCGGTCGACGAGATAAATCAAGCTGCCGCCGATGCCGCGGATCGAGGGGATGTTGAGCTCCATCGGCCCGGCCGTGGTCGGTCCGGGTTCGGCGCCCATCGCGAGCGCGCGCTTATACGCCCTCGAGGCGTTCCTGACGCGGAACGCCATCGCACAGACCGAGGGACCGTGCACGCGCGCGAAGGACTGCGCGAAGCTGTCGGGTTCGGCGTTCAGGATGAAGTTCACGTCGCCTTGCTTGTAGAGCGTCACGTTCTTCGAGCGGTGGCGGGCCATGGCGGTGAAGCCGAGCTGCTCGAAGAGGCGCGCGAGCGCCGCCGGATCGGGCGCAGTGTATTCGACGAATTCGAAGCCGTCGGTACCCATCGGGTTGACGGTGTCCTCGGGCTCCTGCACAAGCGCCTTGGTCTGGATGGTCATGGAATGGCTCCGGATCCGGGATGGCCGCCGCGGGCGCGCTGTCACGGCCAATCTACAGCGGTGATGGCGCGATGCAACCCGACCACGGCGCGCTGGCTCGATCGCCGCCGCGCTCGCCTATAGTGCCGGCCGCATGACCCCTCACGAGCCGCCCTCCCTCCGTACGCATCTGGCGCTCCGCCGCGGTATCATTCTGATGTGCGGCGCCGCGCTGTTGTTCACCATCAGCAGCACGATGGTGAAGGGGTTGGGCGACGGCTATCCGGTATCGCAGGTCGTCTTCTTCCGCTGCCTGCTGGCGTTCCTGCCGCTCTACATCGTGATTCGCCGCTCCGGCGGCTGGCAGGTGCTGAGCACGAGGCGGCCCGGCGCCCATCTCTTCCGTGTGGTCGTCGGCGGCATCGCTCTTTTCATCGGCTTCTACGCGCTGACCCTGATGCCGGTCGCCGATTATTTCGCCTTCACCTACGCGGCGCCGCTGTTCGCGACGATGCTGTCGATCCCGATCCTCGGCGAGCAGGTCGGCATCCGCCGCTGGACGGCGGTCGCCGTCGGCTTCGTCGGGGTGCTCATTATGCTGCAGCCAGGCGTCAAAACCTTCGCTTACGCCGAGATGGTCGCGATTGCCGCCGCCTTCACCTATGCGCTGGCCATCATCGCCGTGCGCAACCTTGCGCGCACCGAGAGCAGCGCCGCCACCGTGTTCTACTTCACGCTGGCCGGGCTCGTGCTGGCGGGCGCGGTGCTGCCGTTCGAATGGCGGCCGCCGAGCGCCAAGGAATGGGCGCTGCTGCTCGGCCTCGGACTCGTGAGCGGCATCGGCCAGATTCTTATGACCGACGCCTATCGCCTTGCGCCGCCCGCGGTGATCGCGCCGTTCGACTACACCTCGATGATCTGGGCGCTCGTCTTCGGCTATCTCCTGTTCAACGATTTCCCGCAGCCCGTCGTGCTCGTCGGGGCCGCCGTCGTCATCGTCTCCGGCGTCTACATCATCTACCGCGAGACCGTGCGCGGCGTGACGCGCCCGCCGCTGGCGCCCACGCCGTTGAAGTGACGGCGCGGTCTTGCGCGCCGTCATCCCAACCGAAGCGGGCCCGCCCCAGGCGCGGCCGCGAAGGGGAGGGATCGTGCGAGACGCGAGGCCCGTGGCCTCGCGTCAGGGCCGCACTTGCGGCCCGGCGCGATCTCTCCCCTTCGCGAACCGCAAGGCGGCTCGCTCCGGTCGGGATGACGTGTGTCATGAGCGCGCGAAAGCGCGGTGTCGGCCGAGCAGATGGCGATTGCGGGATTTGCCGTGCACTGCCTCGAAACGACGTGGACCGCGCTCAAGCGGTTGAAGCTGCATCCTTGAGGAGCAGTGGTGTCTCACCTTGCGCCGCTTCAAATCACCGGCTCGTCGGGCGCGAACAGGCCGCGCTTGTCCTCGATCTCGATGACCCAGAGATCGGGGTCGCGTTTCCGCTGGCGCTGGATGTAGGCCTCAGCCTCTGCATCGGCCACGGCCTCGGCTCCGGTGCCGCGCAGCCAGGCGCGACTACCGTCAGCGCCTACGGTCTGCGAAAGCACGGTGGCGGTGCCGTCGAGGCGGTTGATCTTAAGCAGCACCGTTCCGGCATCGGCGTCGCCGCGGCGCACGAGGGTCGCCACCACCGCCGTGTGGTGGTTCCAACGCCGGAGCAGTGCGGCGGCCCAAACCGCGGTCTTGAGGCGGGGTGCGGTCATTCAGAGGTCAGACAACAGAGGTCAGAGAGCGGCGAAACCCTTTCCGCGAATCTCAACCACCTGTCATCCGTGGTCTGACCTCTGTCCTCTGCCCTTCAGATATAGACCTCGCGCAGCGGCGGGAAGCCGTTGAAGCCCACCGAACTGTAGGTCGTGGTGTAGGCGCCGGCGCTCATGATCTGGACCTTGTCGCCGACGGCGAGGTCGAGCGGCAGCTCGTAACCGGCCTTCTCGTAGAGGACGTCGACCTCGTCGCAGGTGGGGCCGGCAAGGATCACCTTGCCCGCCGGCTTGCCGTCGTGCGGCGTCACCAGACGGTACTTGATCGCCTCGTCCATGGTCTCGGGCAGGCCGCCGAACTTGCCGATGTCGAGATAGACCCAGCGCTTCTTGTCCTCCGCGCTCTTCTTCGAGATCAGCACGACTTCGGTCTGGATGATTCCCGCGTCGCCGGCGACGCCGCGCCCCGGCTCGATGATCAGCTGCGGGATCTCGTTGCCGAAATGCTTGACGACCGCCTTCATGATGGCCTCGCCGTAAGTCTCGGTGCCGGGGATGCGCTTGCGGTAGCGCGCCGGGAAGCCGCCGCCGAGATTGACCATCTTGAGCTCGATCCCGCGCTCCTGGAGCGTGGTGAACAGCATCTTGGTCTTGCCGAGCGCCATGTCCCATTGCGCGGGATCGGTCTGCTGCGAGCCGACGTGGAACGAGACGCCGTGCGGATCGAGGCCGAGCTCCCTGGCTTTCGCCAGGAGATCGGCGGCCATGTCGAGGCCGCAGCCGAACTTCTTCGAGAGCGGCCATTCGGCGCCCGCGCTCTCGAAATAGATGCGGCAGAACACCTGGGCGCCCGGCGCCGCGCGGCCGAGCTTTTCCACCTCGGCCTCGCTGTCGAACGCGAACAGGCGCACGCCCTTGGCAAACGCGCGGGCGATGTCGCGCTCCTTCTTGATCGTGCTGCCGAACGAGAGGCGCTCGGCGCCGATGCCGTGCGCCAGGCAATGTTCGATCTCGTAAATGCTCGCCGTGTCGAAGCTCGACCCCAAATCGCGCAGCACGCCCAGGACGGGGGCCGCCGGATTGGCCTTCACCGCATAGAAGATCTTCGCCAAGGGCAAAGCTTTGGCGAGGCGCTTGTAGTTCTGCGCGATGATGTCGAGGTCGACGATCAGGCACGGAGTTTCGACGGTGTGCTCGGCAAGGTACCGAGCGATCTTCCGGCTCATTTCGACCGACCCTCTGCTAGCCCCGCTGTGGCGTATGACGAACGCCGCTCGCCTTCGGTCCCGTTGTTGTCCGGTCGGTGTTGCCCGCCCGTTAGCGTGTGCGGTTAGGTTGGTCTGCGGTGATCGACCCATATAGAGCAAACGCGCCGCGAGTCAAATTTTTTTGCGAAAATGTGACGCGCCGCGCCCTCGAGCGAAGAGCGCGGCGCGTGAGTCGCGGCCGACGGTTGCGGCGGTTGTATCAGCTCGGATCGGGACGGCGCGCTTCTTGCCAGACGAAACGCGGGCCGCGCTCCGCTTGCGCAAGCAGCTCGAGCACCTCGGCGGCAGCGTCCTCGGGCGTGTCGGCCATGCTCTTGAACGACATCGCCGGCGCGTCCGGCGCCGCGGCCTGCACGACCGTGGCCCGGCCGGTGCGGATGAAGATTTCGCCGTCGGCCGTATCGGCGCCCGGCAGGTCGGCACCGGCTTTCCGCGTGACGCGGGTGCGGACGACCGGTGCCGCCACTTCGGCCACATCGCGCGCCTCCTCGGGCGCTGGCTGCTCGGCCACCCGAGGCGCAGGCGCGAGCGGCGCGGCAACCGGCTTCGAAGCGGGAGGCGCTGCCGCGACTTGGCGCGTGCGCGCGGGCGCCGCGCGGGCGGCCTGGGTCACCGTCGACTGCAAGGCCGAGAGCGACTCGCGCGCCTTCGGCGCCGCGGCCGGATCGTCGGCCATGCCGGCGAGGATGCCCTGCGCCTTCGCCGTGTCGCCGGACATGGCATAGGAGAGGGCGAGGTTGTTGCGCAGCCCGAAATCGTTGGGCGCCAGCTTCAGCCCGGCTTCATAGGCGGCGCGCGCCTCGGCGTGCTTGCCGACCATGTCGAGCGCGGCGCCGAGGCCCGCATAGATGCGGGCATCGGGCTGGCTGCTCGCGGCGAGGGCCTGGCGGTAGACGGGCAGCGCTTCGCCGGCGCGGCCCTGCGTGACCAGACTGTGCGCGAGGCCGCGCAGCGCGTCGGCGTGCTTCGGCTCCTTCTCGAGCGCAGCGCGGAAAATCTTCTCGGCGTCGGCGGCGCCGCCGGTCTTGAACAGCGCGAAGCCCAGCTTGACCATGACCCCGCTGTTGTCGGGCTGCAGCTCGGCCGCGCGAAAGTAGAGCTGGGCGGCCATGTTGTAGTCGCCCTTGCCGTACGCCGTATCGGCAAGGCGCAGCGCCGTGGCCTGGGCGTCGATGTTCTTGGCGTCGATCCTGGGCCGATCCTCGGGCATGACGTAGGTCTGCTGGTCCTGGCTTTTGCCGCACGCGGCCAGCGCGAGCGCGCAGACCCCGGCCGGCAACACCTTCATCAGGCGCGAATGTTTTCGCATGGCAGTCCCCTGCTGCGGGCATTCCCCACCCGCGACGCTACCGGGACGGGCTTAAGAAAGAGTGAACTGAGAGTATTGCCAATCACCTTAACGGGTCGGAGAAATGCCTATTTTTCCTCGGGAAAAACGCCCTTGCGCGACCGGCCAGCCCGCGTGCCGCGGCGAAGATGCGGTCCCGGGCCGAGCACTACAACCTACTCAGGGAATCGATCGTCTTGAGGATCGCCGGGCCGATGATGACGATGAAAAGGCACGGCAGGATGAAGACGATCATCGGCACGGTGAGGATGGCCGGCAGGCGCGCCGCCTTTTCCTCGGCCTTGGTCAGGCGCTCCTGGCGGAAATCGGCGCCGAGCACGCGCATCGCCTGGGCCAGTGGCGTGCCGTATTTCTCTGCCTGCTGGAGCGTGTTGGCGATCGAGCGGAACTCGTCGAGGTCGCTGCGGTCGCAGAGATTGGCGAACGCCTTGCGGCGCTCGTCCAGGAAGTTGAGCTCGATGAGCAGCAGGCCAAGCTCGTCGGCGATCTCGGGCGAGGAGCGCGTCATTTCACGCACGACCCGGTCGAGCGCGGCGTTGAGCGCCAGGCCGGCCTCGGCGCAGACGACGAGGAGGTCGAGCGCGTCCGGCAGGGAACGCCGCAGCGCCTTCTTGCGCTTGGTGATGCGGTTCTTCACCCAGAGCCGCGGCGCCAGATAGCCGACGGCGGCGCCGCCGGCGCAGACGAGCAACGCCATCGTGGGCGATAGGCTCAGCTTCGCCAACAACAGGATGTAGATCGCCGTCAGCGCGCCGAAGATGAACGGGAAGGCGACCTGGGCGAGCAGGAAGTATTCCGGGGCGTCCTTGTGGCGAATGCCGGCGCGCGCCAGGAACGTGCGCAGGCTGACGCCGTCCTTCTTCTTCTGCTGCGACCCCTTGCCGACCTTCTTGGCGAGGTTGCGCAGCACGCCCTTGACCGGCTGCGCGCCGGGCCTGCCGCCGACGCCGAGCGCCGCCGCTTTGTATACGGCGCGCCGCTCGGCCATCGCCTTGAGGCGCGCCTCGTACGGGTCCTTGTAGAGGAAGCCGCGCCAGAGCGTGTAGGCCATGGCCAGCGCCGCCGCGCCGGCCATGGCGGTGACGATGAGGTCGATCGAGACGTTTTCGAACATGGCTCAGATCTCGAACTTGACCATTTTGGCCATGACGCCGACGCCCATGAAGAGGCTGGCGAAGCCGATGCCGACAAGCCACGGGCCCTTCGGGTGGGTGAAGAGCGTCATCACGTATTCGGGACTGAGAACGTAGAGAATGCCGAACAGCACGAAGGGCAGCGAGCCGATGATCATGGCGCTGGCCTTGGCCTCGGACGAGAGGGCCTTGACCTTGAGCTTCACCTGCCGGCGCTTCCTCAGCATCTCGGAGAGGTTCTCGAGCGTCTCGCCGAGGTTGCCGCCGGTCTCGCGCTGGATGGTCAGCGTGATGACGAAAAAATTGAACTCCGGGAGGTCGATGCGTTCGGCCGCGGACCAGAGGATGTCGTCGAATTCGCCGCCCAACTTCATGCCGTCGGTGATGCGCGTGAACTCCTCCGCCACCGGGCCGCCCATCTCCTGGCCGATGATGCGCATCGATTCCGCGGCCGGCAAGCCGGCCTTCAAGCCGCGGATCAGCACGTCGACGGCGTCGGGGAAATTGCCGAGGAACTTCTTCTTGCGCCGCTTGATCAAGAAACCGACGAAGAGATGCGGCAGGAAGACGCCGATTAGACTGCCTGCAAGGAGCGATGGTCCCGTCGCCAATCCGGTCAGATTCTGAACCAGCAACACGCCGCAGGCGGCCGCCACGAGGGTCAGCAAAACGTAGACGCCGAGGGTGATCTCGGTCCCGGTACGCGTGAGGCGCAGCCGCAGCTTCGCCGGATTGGGCAGCCACTGCTTGATGGCCTTGTCGAGCTGGGCGATGGAGCTATCGCCGCCTTTGCGAAGGTTCACCGACGCCGGGTCGCCGCGGCCCTTGCGCTCGCCGGGACGCTGCTGCTTGGCGGCCCGCTCGATGCGCTCCTTCATCTCGCGCTCGCCCCGCGTCAGCAGGAACCAGAGCAGCGCCATGCCCGTGACAAACACGAACCCGCCGATCAACATGAGGTTGAGCGTCGCGGGGTCGAGCTCGAGCAGCCATTCCGCCATGTCGTCCGTCCTTCAGATGCAGGCGATGAGCGCCTTGTCGAGGCCGAAATACTCCGCCCGCTCGGTGAACTTGGGCCGCAGGCCCGCGGACTTGTATTCGCCGATCAGCATTCCGTTCTTGTCGACGCTGGTGAAGTTGTAGGTGAACAGATCCTGCGTGGTGATGACATCGCCCTCGCAGCCCACGACCTCGACGATGTGCGTGATGCGGCGGACGCCGTCGCGCATGCGCTGCACCTGGATGATCATGTCGACGGCCGAGGCGATCTGCGTGCGCAGCGCCGCGGTCGGGATGCTGATGCCGGCCAGGCCGACGAGGTTCTCGAGGCGCATCAGCGCTTCGCGCGGCTTGTTCGCGTGAATCGTACCGAGCGAGCCGTCGTGGCCGGTATTCATGGCCTGCAGCATGTCGACCGCCTCGGCGGATCGGATTTCGCCGAGGATGATGCGGTCGGGCCGCATTCGCAGCGAGTTCTTGACGAGATCGCGGATCGTCACCTCGCCGTGGCCTTCCATGTTGGCCGGCCGCGTCTCGAGCCGGACCACGTGCGGCTGCAAGAGTTGAAGCTCGGCGGCGTCTTCGATCGTGACGATGCGCTCGCCGTGATCGATGAGCTGTGAAAGGGCGTTCAGCAGTGTCGTCTTGCCGGAGCCCGTGCCGCCCGAGATGATGATGTTGAGCCGGCAGCGCGAGGCGATCTTCAACACCGTCGCCATCTCGGTCGACAGGTTCTTCTGCGCCATCATCGTGTCGAGCGTGATCTTCTTCTTGGCGAACTTACGGATCGAGATGCTGGGCCCATCGATGGCGAGCGGCGGGATGATGATGTTGACGCGGCTGCCGTCGGGCAGGCGGGCATCCACCATGGGGCTCGACTCGTCGATGCGGCGGCCGATCCTCGTCACGATGCGGGTCGCGACGTTGAGCACATGCGCGTCGTCGCGGAATTTCACGTCGGTGATCTCAAGCTTGCCGCGGCGCTCGATGTAGACCTGGGCCGCGCCGTTGACCATGATGTCGTTGATCGTCTCGTCGGCGAGCAGCGGCTCGAGCGGACCATAGCCCAACATGTCGTTGAGCATCATGGTCACGAGCTCTTTCTGCTCGCTCATGTTGAGGCGGATCTTCTCCTCGGTCAGGATCTCCTGGGTGATGTCGGCGATCTGGCGCTCGAGCTCGACGCGCGGCAGCTTCGAAGCGGCGCCGACGTCGATGCGCTCCAAGAGCGCCGGCTGCACCTTGACCTTGGCGGCGAGGACCGTGTCTTGCTGCGACGGACCGACCTTCCTCTGAACGGTCTCGTTCGATTTGTCGGCCTTCGATTCGGTCGCCCTCAACAGCGCGTCGATGTCGTGCGCCGGCGGCGCGGCCGCGGGCTGCGCCGCAGGGCGGCGCGCGAAGTTGTTGGGCGACGTGAGCGGCGCGACCGGCGTTCCGTTCTGCGGCGGAAAGGGCGGCTGCGCCGCAGGCGCCAGGGGCTGCGGCGCCGCCGGGGTGGCCGGCGCGCCCGGGACGATGCGGCGCGACATTCCGTCATTGCCTCGGCGTCCGAACATCGCCTACGCGCCCCTCATCGCTTTGGCCTGCGCCGGAACAGATTGATCCCGCGCTTCCTCTGGGCCGCCTCGCCCTCCCCCGCCGGCTCGCCAACGAGGTCGACGCAAAGATCGTTGAGCGCGGCGGCGAGCTTCGAACCAGCGGCCACGTCGACAACAGTGCGGCCGGCGCGATTGGCGGCAGACACCGACTTCGCGTCCTCGGGCAACACGTAGTCGGCCGTGCGGCTGAGGGCGGTCTCGAACTCCCTGCGGTCGATCTTGGCGCCGCGGTCGATGCCGGTGTTGCTGATCATGAGCTTGATCTTGGCGGGATCCACCGCGGCCTTGGACGCGGTCAGCAGGCGCGTCGTATCGCGGATGCCGACCAGCGAGAGATCGGCCACGATCAGTACCGCATGGGCGCGGCCGATCGCTTCCCAATTGCCGGCGGCCACGTGGCGCGGAAGATCGATCACGATGGCGTCGAAATGGCGCTGCAGCTCGTGAAGCAGCGTCGAGAGCGAATCGCTGTTGACGACGACAGCCTCGCCGACCGCCTCCTCGGCGGCCAGCACGTAAAGGCTTTCGGCGACTTTCACCGCCGAGCTGTTGAGGAACATGCTGTCGACGCGCTCGGGGCGGTCAAGCGCCTCGCGCAGCCCGTGGCCGGGGTCGATGTCGAGCGTGAGCGCGATGCTGCCGAACTGCAGGTCGAGATCGAGCAGGATCGTCTTCCTGCCCTGGCGCGCGAGCGTGCCCGCGACGTTGATCGCAACGGTGCTGGCACCGACGCCGCCGCGGGTTCCGACCACCATCAGGACGGGCTTGGCGGCATCGGCGTCGGTCTTGGCGCCGCCGGAGACGGCCTCGAGCACGACTGATTTCAGCACCTCGGGCTGAAAGGGCTTGACGAGGTATTCGTAGATGCCGGCGTTCTTGAGATCGCGGTAGAGCGCCACGTCGTTGGCGACGCCGGTCGCGATCACCATGGTTCCCGGCGCGCAGACCTCTGCCAAGGCGTCCAAGCGCGCCATGGGCTCGGGCACGCCGGAGATGTCGACCAGGAGAATCTTGGGCGAAGCGTTGTCCTTCAAGAACGCGACCGCCGCGTTGATGCCGCCGGGCTGCACACGGCCCGCGGAGCCGTGCGGCCCGATGACGGCGGCCACGAGCGAGGCGCTTTGGGCCTCGGTGAGGAAGGCAAGCAGATCGACCGGACGCGGCAGCGGATCGACGTCCGCCACGGGTGCAAAGGGCATCTGCTGCGCGTCCATCGAAGGCATTTGGGTAGTGGCGGGCGGCGGGATGCCGGGCTCGGGCTGGGGCGGCTCTGAAAACGGATCGGAGGCGGGCGCGTGCGCCGTGACCGCCGGCGGACTTACGTAGGGATCGGATGGCGCGAATCCGGTCGGCTGCGGCTGCGCATAGGGGACGGCGAAGGCAGGGTTGGCCGGCGACGCGGCGCTATCGGTGGCGAACTGCGCATCGGGCGACGGCATCCCCGCCTCCCCACGGGCGTAGCCGTCGATCAACGATTCCCTCGCCAACCCGGCGGGTTCGAAGGAGTGCGCGTTCTGCGCATTGGAGAACTGGGCAGGGGGAGCGCCAGCCGCCTCCAAGATCGCGCCACGCAGGTACTCGGGATCGACGGGCTTGGTCAGGTAGTGCACCACGCCCATCGTGCGCAGCTCTTCGGCGAGGGCAGGATCTTGCGAGCTGCCGACCAGGACGACCGCCGTTCCTTCCGGGCATAGGTCGGCGAGCCGGTCGAGATGGCCGAGCGGGTCGTTCATTCCCGAAATGTCGATGACGAGCACGTTCGGGCACGGCGCCGACTGCAGCACCTGGGTCGCCGCACTCAGACCGCCGAACTGCACGCGCCCCTGGCCCGTCGCACCGAACAGCGCCGCGAGGACTTCCGCCGTGGCCGGATCGTTGACGAAGGCGAGTGCGTCGACCGGATGGGCCAACGGCTCGATCTGCGGCGGCTCGCCGCTCGCCCGTCGAGATACTGGTGCCAGGCGTTCCACGGTCGTCGTCCTCATTTCGGGGCCGAGGCACCCTGCTGTCCTGATTGCGGGCTGCCAGTGCCGGTCGAGGTGACGGGCGGATCAAGCTTGCCCTCGCGCAGCAGCTGCAAACCCCTGTCGAGGGTCGGCCCATCCGACGGCCCGCGCCGGCGGCCCTGCACGAGATCCTCGGGACGATGCACCGTGGTAGCCAGGCTGGCGGCGTCGAGGCAGCCGAACTTCGGCTTGTACTCGTCGACCGTGCGGCGTTTCATGAGGTCGTCCCATTGCGGGCAGTCGGGCGGCAGCGCGACGAGGCGCGAGATCGACACCAGCGCCGCATTGGGATCGCCGGGGCCAAAGCTGCGCACGACGCTCAGGCCGCGGCGATGCAGCACCGCGGCGATAGCCTGCACGCGGCGCTCGGCCAGCGCGCGGCCGGCGGCGGGCGAGGCCACGATCAACGCGCGGTCTCCCCTGGCGGCGCCGCTGCCCGCGACGAAGCGGCCCAGCAGCTCGCGCTGGTCGCGCGAGAGCGAGGCGACGCGCGGCGCGAACACGACCGTGGCGCTGGTCTCCGCCCTGCGTACGGCAATGTCGGTCCGCTCCTTCGGCAGCTGGTGATCCGCGACGGTCCAATGCTTATCGACCCAGCGGTCGGCGCTTTCGATGGTCTCGCAACCGGCACCCAAAGCGAGGATGCCCAGCAGCAGCGCGGCGCGGGCGATGGCCCGGCGCGGCGCCGCGGTCTCCTTGGTGCTCCCGGTCATGGTTGTTTGCTTCCCCTTCCTCTTGTCTTTTCGCCGGCTCAGTCGAGTTGGAATCCGCCGGGACCGACCAGGCGCGAGGTGCGCGCGGCGGCCGGGGCAGCCGGCGGCGGCGCGGCGGCGCCCGGTCCCGGGACGCCCGGTCCCGGCGGCGGCGCCAGCTTGGCGCCCGGCTCCTCGCGGATCGCTTCGACGATGTAGGGCGTCACGATGATCACGAGCTCGGTCTCCTGGCGCTGGAAGTTCTCCGAGGTGAAGAGCTTGCCGAGCACCGGCACGTCGGAGAGCCACGGCACCTTGTTGATGTCGCGGATGACGTTGTTGAGCAGCAGGCCGGCGATCACGATGCTCTGGCCGCTCGCAGCCTCGACCATCGTCTCCGCTCGGCGGGTGATGAGCGCGGGAACCTGGAAGTTCTGGAGTTGGATGGCGCCCTGATTGGAAAGCTGGCTGACCTCGGGCGCCACGCGCAGATTGATGCGGTTGCCGGTCAGGATCACCGGCGTGAACGAGAGGCTCACGCCGAATTTCTTGAACTCGATCGTGACCACGCCGTCGTTCTGCGGGATCGGAATTGGGAATTCGCCGCCGGCGAGGAAGTGCGCCGACTTGCCCGACATCGCCGAGAGGTTCGGCTGCGCCAGCGTCTTGACGAGTCCGTCGGCCTCGAGCAGGTCGACCATCGCGGTGAGATCCAGCGCGCCTCCGGAATAGCGGGCAAACGCATTGTTGACGAGGTTGTTGGTGATTTGCCGGCGCGTGTTGAAGATTTGCCCGGGCGGCTGACCGACGGTGCCGAGCTGTGAATTTGTCAGAGCGAGCAGCGGCGCCGCGCCCGTGGCCAAGCCGAACGTGAAGAGCCCAGTGCGCACGACGGCGTCCCAGTTGATGCCGAGCTGACGCGTGACATTTCGCTGCATCTCGACGATGCGGACGCGCAGGTTCACGATGTTCGGTCCCTTGACCGTGATGCTGTTGACGATCTCCTCTTTGCGCGCCACGAAGCGCAGCGCGATATCGGCGGCCTGCGTCGCTTCGATCGGCGAATGGGCCTCGCCCATCAACACGACGGCGCCGTCGACCGAGCGAACTTGGATGCGGTTGCCGGGCATGACGGCGTCGATCGTGCGCTTGAGGCGGCTCAGATTGTGATTGACGGTGACCGAGATGTTGACGAGCACGCGGTCCTTCTCGTCGACGGCGATCAGCGTCGTCTCGCCCGGCCTCTTGCCAGTGACGTACATCACCATCGGCGACTTGATCTGGATGTCGGCGATGTCGGGATTGGCGACGAACACGGTCTTGACCGGCACGTCGAGCCTGATCATGCGGCCCTTGCTCGCCTCGATCGCGATGACGCGCCGCGCCGCGTCATCCTGCGCCGCGGCGGGCGCCGCGGCGAAGACGGCGATCGCCGTCATCAGCACGAACAGGAGCACTGTGGAGACGCGGGCGCGGTGGTGCGCCTGACGCCTCTCGAAGTCCTCGAATTCGCTTTCCATCTCCCCACTCCCCTATCCTACTGTTGGACGACCGAGCCAGGCGGCAGCTTTACCGTGACGGTGTTGTCCTTCTTGCTGTCCTTCTCGGTTCCGCGCAGGACGAAAACCTCGGTGGTGTTCGAGTTCTCGCGCCTGCTCATTCGGCTCACGTCATGGTCGGCGGTGAACGTCTTGCCGCGCGCGGGCTCCTCGGGCAGCGCCGTGCGCGTATCGGCGCAGTTGGGTCCCTCGCCGGCGCTTGCCGTCTGCGTCTCGCCGCCTGCGCAGGCGAGGCTCTGCAACGTAAGCGTGAGCGTGCCCATGCGCGTCGCGACCGCGATGATCTCGGCCTGCTGCGGCGTCACCTCGAGCGTCGCCGTCTTGGGCGCGCGCGCCGGGCCTTTCTGCGCTTTCAGATCTTCGAGCGACTGGTCGATCGCGATGACGCGCACGTTCGAGAGGATTGTCTCGCTGACGCGCACCTTGGTCTCGCTCTCGCGATCGGCTTCCTTGCTCTTGATGCCGACCTCGTGGGTAAGGAGCACGTCGACGCGGTCGCCTGGATAGATGAGCCCCGCGACGCCGGTGGATTCGTCGATGCGCACCGCTATGGCGCGCGTGCCGGCCCTCAGCACCGCCGCGAGAAAGCCGCGGTCGCCGAGCTTGATCAGATTGTCGCCGGTGATTGGGCCGCTGGCGACGATGGCGCGGCGGACGACCGTCCCGACATAGTTCGGGGGGATGTCGGTGCTGGCCGCGTCCTTGCGCACGACGTATTGCTGCGGAACCGATCTGTCGGGCCAGGACTGCCAGCGCAGATCCGAGACGACGATGATGTGCCCGGCCGGAAGATCCTTGGCGGCCACGAGCACGAAGACTCCGGACTCGCGCGGCTCTTCGACCTTCTTCTGCTGGGCCGCCAGCCGCGAACGCTCCGCCTTCATCCAGGTGTTGACGAAGTAGATCGTTCCGCCGGTGAGGGCGAAGGCGACGACGGCAAAAAGTAGGACACCCTTGCGCATGGCGCGACCTTTCTCCCGAGTTCGTCGGGGACGCTATCGGAGCGTCGTGAACACCGCGTTAACCGCGACGGCGATGCCCCCGGCCGCGATGGCGACGCCGTAGGGCACCTGAAGCTTGAGGAAGGGAACGTGTCGGAGCTCGCCGAGCAGGCGCGCGAAGCGGGCAAGCCCCGAGACGGCGACGGCTGCGCCGCCGTCTTCGCGCTCGGTGGCGCGCATCTGCGCCAGAGCAGTGCGCACGCCGATGACAAGCGCCAGCAGAAGCGAGCCGCCCACCAGCACCACGATGAAGAGCGTGAAATCCTTGGCCCCCACCCACAGCATCACGACGGGCAGCAGCTTGGCGTCGCCGGCGCCCATGGCGCGCAGCGCGTACATGGCGAAGCCGACGGCGAAGAAGACGCCGGCCATGATCAGCGCCCATTGCCAATTCACGGGGTCCGGCGCGCTCATCACGTAGACCGGATAGAGCACCAGCGCGCCCAGGCTCACCTGGTTCGGAATGACAAAACGGCGGAAGTCGCTGACCGCGGCCCAGGCCAGCAATCCTGTAAACATGGTTAACGCCACGATGGCGATTGCCGTGGTGGACAGCATCGTTGCGTTCACTCCTCCAACCTTGATCGTCGCGCGGGCGTGCGGCCGGTGATTTGTCTTGATCCGGCGCAAGCAAACGCCCGCGGTTATCCTTGGCCCCGTTATGCATCGAGGCTGTCAGGAATTCTCTAACGTTGGGTTAACGATGAGTTGCCGAGGCGCTGCTGGAGCAACTCTTGTTTGTGGCGGGGCAGCCGGAAAAACCGCGCGGCGTCAGAAGATTCCCGGCAGCAGCCGGTAGCGAACGCGCATCTTGAAGTCCCGATAGGCGGGATCCTCGCCCAGCACCTGCTCCTCGGCATGGATGCGCGCGATCAGCAGCGCCCAGGCGGCGGCGTAGATCGCCGCGTTCCAGAGCGAGGGTGCCACGAGCAGAAACCCGATATGCGTCAGCATGTAGCCGGCGTACATCGGATGGCGCACGAGCCGGTAGAGCCCGCCGACCCTGACGCCGCGATTGGCCGCGACCAGTCCGAAACTGCGGAGCAGGCTGAGCTTGGCGCCGACATGGATCGCGAGGCCCATCACGAGCAGAAATCCCCCGAGCGCCTTCGAGAGCGGCGGGCCGCCATTGTCGACGAGGAGCACGACGAACGTCCCGCCCGCCGCCAGCGCCCAGTCCCTGCCCTTCGTCGAAATGCGGTCGGTCGGCCGGCGAATGAGCAGCAGGAAGACGACCAAGCCCTCCGACAGCAGAAGGAGCACCGGAAACCAGTTCGCGAAGTCGCTCGGCCACAGGCGGAACACGAGCCAGCCGTACAGCGCCAGCACGGCGACCTGCTCGAAGAGGTCGAGCATGCGCCTTGGTTGAGTCACTGCCGCCAGAGCCGACATGGTTACCGCCTCCGCCTTCGCCGGCGAACATGGCGGTGCCGCCTTGACATTGGGTTAAACGCGGCCGCTCGCCGCTTCGACGTTCAAGCCGCATTAACGCTGTCGCCCTAGGTTCGGACCATTCGGTCCCGCGCGGGGCCTCAGGCTGGATTCGACCGTTGGACTGGTTCGACTTCAAAGATCTTCTGCTGATCGTCCTGATCTTCGTGCCGCTCGAGCGCCTATCGGCGCTGCGCCCGGAGCAGAAAATCCTGCGCGGAGGCTGGCCCATCGACGTCGCCCATCTTTTCGCATCGGGATTCCTGATCAGGCTGGGCCTGGCGGTCGCGATCGCGGCGATCATCTTCGCCGCCGAGCGCCTGGTGCCTGCCGCGTGGCGAGCGGCGATCGCCGCTCAGCCGCATTGGCTGCAATTCGTGGAGCTGCTCATCCTCGCCGATCTCGGCTTCTACCTTGCCCACCGCGCGTTCCATGCGATCCCGTTCCTGTGGCGCTTCCATGCCGTCCACCACAGCATCGAAGCGATGGACTGGCTCGCCGCGCACCGCGTGCATCCGGTGGATCAGATTTTGACCAAGAGCGCGTCGTATCTACCGGTGTTCGCGCTCGGATTCGCGCTCGAGCCGATCCTGGTCTTCGCCCTTCTCTACCAGTGGCAATCGCTGCTCATTCACGCCAACACGCGCATCGGATTCGGTCCGCTTCGCTGGATCGTCGCGTCGCCGCGTTTCCATCACTGGCACCATGCCAACTGCCCCGAGGCGCGCGACAAGAACTTCGCCGGCCAGCTCTCGCTGCTCGACCTCTGCTTCGGCACGTTGTATTTCCCGCGCGGCCGCATACCCGAGCGGTACGGAACCGACGATCCCGTGCCGCGATCCTACCTGGCCCAGCTGGCCTACCCGTTCGCGCAGAAAAGCGCGGCCCGGCTGCCGGCGCAGCGCGGCTAGGACGGCTACGGATCGCCGTACCTGCTTGCGTCAATGTGTTTGCCGATCGATCTGCCGCGCCGGGAATGCGCGTGACTGTGCGCGGCGAGGCGCGTGTCCGTCAGTTCCGTCTCGCGGTATCGAAACCGAACGCCTCGAACAGGGAATAGCCCATCGCCTCGACCAAGACGACCGAGGCCGCGCCGAAGAACGCGGCGATCATGAAATACTCGAAAGCCGTCGCGCCGGTCTCGTCCGTCCAGAACAATCGCCAGCGTGCGATGATTCTCCGGCCGCGAGCCGCGTCGGCGCGGTCCGCGCCGCCAAGATCGTCCCGTTTTTTGCGTTCCGGCCTCATGTCCAGCCGACCTGCGAAGCGCCCATTCGGAGCCGGCACACCGGCGTTGGACGGACTTAGTGCGCTACTCGACGCGAGTGCGCCTGCCGGAACTGCGAATGGTCCCGCAGGCGCGCTACACCAATCACGTGTAGTGAAAGCAAGCCGCCGGCGCGCCTACGGGCGCGCCGGCGGCCGCCTTGGCTTCGGCCGGAGTTACGGATTCGCGCCCTGGAGCTTCGTGTCGACGGTATTGAAGAGCGCGGTGAGCGAGTTGCCCACGTTGGTGAGCGCGACGATGGCGGCCACGGCCACCAGCGCGGCGATGAGGCCGTATTCGATGGCGGTCGCGCCACTCTCGTCCTTCAGGAACTTGCGGATCATCTCGATTTCTCCTCTGGAGTTAAACCCCGAATCTAACCGGGGCCGGAAAGCGCGTATCCGGTCGACCAGACCTACGGATTGGCGCCCTGGAGCTTCGTGTCGACGGTAGTGAAGATCGACGTGAGCGAGTTGCCCACGTTGGTGAGAGCGACGATGGCCGCCACCGCAACGAGCGCAGCAATGAGCCCGTATTCGATGGCGGTTGCGCCGCTCTCGTCCTTCAGAAACCTGCGAATCATCCCGAGTCTCCTCTTCTGCAGACGGTCTTCCCCGGAAGACCGCGCCGAAACTCTTGCACCCATTTCTGAACATTTTCTTACCTGGGCCGGGCGGAGATGCTTACCGCGCGCCGCCGTCGCCATCGCGACGAATCACTCGAGTTTGCTCTTGGATTTTATGAAGATGCTGGAGAGATTGCCGCCGAGGGCTTCGAGCGCGATGATACATCCGACCGCAAGGAGCGCGACGATCAGCCCATATTCGGTCGCCGTCGCGCCCGATTGGTCCCTGAGGAAAGTGCGAAACATTCGGCGTTTGCCAAGCGTAGCTCGGAGGCTGCAACCATCGCGCACAATCGCTAACGCGCGCTTAACGCGGGTCTGCAACCATGCGGCGACGCGCATGCTCGAACGCCGCGGGCCGCTCCGCCGCTCCGCCAGGCGCGGCGCCCGGAACGCGCTGGTAACCCATGCAATATACTTTTGGTAGCGCTACCGATTCGCGTTTTCGAGCCGCGGTTGGGCGCGCAGACGCGCGCGCGGCGCCGCGGTTAATAATGACCGAATGCAGCGCGAAGCGTGCGCTCCGGCCTCCGCGGAAGGGGCTGCGATCGCGCGGCGGGCCACGCCGCGATCAACCCCGCCTCGGACGCGCCTGCAGCGCCGCCGATCTCGACCGACCGCTCGCGAACTTTATCCGGTCGTTAATAGTCCCGCCCTCTAATTTCGGCGGCAGCCGGTTCCGAGGCGAGGGACCCTTCGATGATCAAGCGATTGCTCGATGCCAATCGCCGCCGCGTTCCCTTGAAGTACGCGGTGATCGCCGCGGCACTTGCCGTCGTCAGCGTCGTGGCGCTCGAGGCGACCGGAACGGCCTTGACCAGCTCCTATTCGGGTCTCGGCGGCAAGCTCGCGCCATCGAAAAGGGGGGCGGCCGAGGTCACGCCCGCGCTGACACCGGACCACCGCCGCACGATCCCGTAAATCGTGGTGAATCAAGCGCCTGCCGCGATCGGAGGCGCTTTTTAATGCTAGTCGGAAAGTCTTTTTTAATTTCCCTCCGCGACCCTCCGTTAAGTGGGGTCTGCGTTACTAGCGGGCCGATTTTCGCTTTCTGGAGGAGGCGGCTATGGCACGGATGGGTTTGCGACAGCGTTTGCGCGAAGCGGGAGCCGCGGGCCTGCGCGGCTTCCTGGGCGGAAACCGCGGCGGTGTCGCGGTCTGGGGCGCGTTCCTCATCGTCCCGCTGCTGGGGTTCATGGGATTGGGCGTCGACGGCGCGCGCGGCTACATGCTGCGCGCCCGCCTCTCGCAGGCGCTCGACGCGGCGGGCCTGGCGGCCGGCAAATGGGCCACCAACACCACGAAGGCCGAGGAAGAGGCCACGATGACGTTCAAGGCCAACTTCCCGAACGGCTACATGGACGCGGCGCTGACCGGTCCGAACATCACCTTCAACGCCGCCAACGACGTCGTGACCGTCACCGCCACGGCCGTGCTGCCCACGTATTTCGTGCATCTGCTCGGCGTCGACACGTTTACGGTCGGGGCCAGCACCGAAGTCACGCGCAAGGCCGTCTACATGGACGTGGTGATGTCGTTCGACGTCTCCGGCTCCATGAACGAGTTCATCAATGGCGTCAGGAAGATCGACGCCACGCGCCAAGCCGCGCATACGCTGACCGATTCCATGTTCGGCGCGAGCGAGACCAAAGAGTTCCTGAAGATGGGACTCGTCACTTGGAACTCGAACGCCCGCATCCTGCCGATCGGCACCGCGTACAACGCGGCGACCACGACCTCGCAAGCGGTGCCGACCTACAACAATCCCTATCGGAGGCCGGACGGGACGTACTACGGCTCGCCCTTCCCGACAGTGCCGACATTCAACACGGTGTATTTCGCCGCGGGCGTGCCGATCCCGCTGATGACCCTGCCCGCGTCGAACTGGGAGGGTTGCGTGATGGCGCGCTACACGCCCGATTCGATCGAAAACGACGGCGACCTCTACCTCAATACGGTCACTCTCGGCACCAAGCAGTGGATGGCTTGGCGCCCGGCGCCCAACTCGTATCAGTGCCCCGTCCACGGCACGCGCCGCCTCACCAACGTCAAGTCGCAGATCAAGGCCGCCATCGACCTGGTCGTCAATCCCACCAACAACACCAATCTGGGTGTTGGCCTGGTCTGGGGCTGGCGCCTGCTCGGCACGCCCGACAGCCCGTACGCCGGCGACGGCACGCCGCCGCCGCCCCCATCGTCCCCGTATGAGCTCGTGCGCGCGCTCATCCTGATGACCGACGGCGCGAACACCCAGAACTCTTATGATGCCTATAAGGGCTGGCTCAACGCGTCGCAGCTTAACACGCGCACGCAGGCGGTGGCGCAGAAGATCAAGGAAAGCGGCGTCATCATCTACGCCATCCAGTTCGGCTACAACGACGGGCCGCAGGAGACACTGATGAAGTCGATCGCGAGCGGGCCGACCTCGCCGTATTACCAGTATGCGCCGGACGCGCCCGCGCTCCAGGCGGTGTTCAAGGAGATCGGCAACCACCTCTCCAAACTGCGCCTCTCCAAATAGGCGCCGGGGGAGGAGTCTCGCGAAGGGCCGCTCCGGACCGCCTCCGGAGCGGCTTTTCTTTTGCGCACCGGATAGGGCTGCCGGCCCGACGAACGCCAACGCAGCGCGTTAGCGACCCGAACCTCTGCGGCTGGTTGGGCGGCAGATGCCATTGGATCCGTTCGCAACGAAGCGCTTGCAATCCGCACAAAGCTTCAGCCAAGCTTGCGCGCTGATCGTCGCCAGCCGCCAATGCCACGCAAAGGCAGAATAGTCATGCGATTGCGCTTTGCTGCTTTCTTCCTGCTCGGGCTGTCCGTCGCGGCGCTGGCGCGCGCCGAGTCGCCGGAGCGGGTCGACCTTGAGCTGGCCTTGGCGATCGATGTTTCCGGCAGCGTCGATAACGAGGAGGCGGCGCTGCAGCGCGAAGGATACCTGAAGGCGCTTGTCGATCCGCAGGTGCTGCGCGCCATTTCCGGGGGCGATCGCAAAAAGATCGCCCTCACCTACTTCGAATGGGCGAGCACGCACTCTCAGCGGCTCGTGGTCGATTGGACGGTGATCTCGGACCAGGCCAGCGCCGAAGCGTTCGTGAAGAGGCTCGCCGCTGCGCCGATTTCGACCGAGCGCTGGACATCGATCAGCGGCGCGATCGATTTCGCGATGGAGCGTTTCGCGGCCAGCCCCTACAAGGGGGCCCGGCGCATCATCGACATCTCGGGCGATGGCCGCAACAACAATGGCCGGCCCCTCGAAGACGCGCGCGCCGAGGCGCTGGCGCAGGGGATCGTCATCAACGGCCTGCCGATCGTGAATGATCGTCCGACGCGCTGGGGCACGCCGCCCGAACGCGACCTCGACATCTACTACCGCGACCAGGTGATCGGGGGCCCCGGCTCATTCTTCATCGTCGCCGACGGTTTCGAATCCTTCGCCAGCGCGATCCGCATCAAGCTCGTCCGCGAGATCGCGGCGAGTCGAGATCCATCGCTCGCATCAAACGGAACCGGGCGCCGGCGGGCGTTGTGCTGCCCCCCGGCGCAGCAAGTCGCCCTCCGTCCCTAGGCCTAGGGCTCGATGGTGATGAGATCGTTGAGCCGGGGCTGATCGAAGGAGCGGTGGTAGACGAGCCCCGTTCCGATCAGCTCGGGGAACACGAACGCCGAGTAGAGGGCGTACACCTCGACGCCGACGATGGTGTCGCCCTGCTTCATCGTGACGCCCGGCGGCATCGTCGCGGTCCCGCCTTCGGTGCCGAGCTGGCTGTTCTCGGCAAGCGTGCCGACGCCGCTGCGCTGCCACTGGATGCGATAGACCGTATCGCTCTCGGCAACGATGAAGGAGATGATGACCTTGCCCTTCGCGTCCGCGATGTCGAACGGCTTCGCAATCTCCTTGGCGGCCCCCCACATGTTGCTGAAGTCGGCCGGCTTCATCGTGCTCGACTGCGCCACCATGTTGCTGACCGAGGCCGACACGCGGTCCATCTTCTGGTGCATCAGCGTGTAGCGCGAGAGCTCGGTGCCGCCCAGCATCGCCAGCGTGAGGACCGACGCGAGGATCGCGAACTCCATGGCGGCGACGCCCCGCTGGTCGCGGCCGAAGCGCGTGAGCTTGCGGAAAAACGGGACGCGGCTGAGGCGCAGCATGGCGTGTGTTCCCGATCAATAGGGCTCGTTGCGAATCGCCACGGTGGCGCTCAACGTCACCGTGCCGTTGTTGGGCCAGAGTTCGGAGGCCAGCGGCGTCCACAGCGTCCACTTGTAGTCGACGATGTAGGCGACGATCTCGCCCGGGCCGCCCACGCCGGCCTTGCCCATGTCGGGATCCCACTGGCCGTTGTTGTTCACGTCGGTGAAAGGCTCGCCCGCGTCGTACTGGCCGTTGCTGTTCTGATCGACGAACGGCTCGGGTTTGCCGACGTCCTCGAAGCTCGGATAGATCTTGTAGGTGATCGTGATGTCGGGATCCTGGATGAACCCGTAGCTGTGGTCCTTGACGATCTCGCGGATCTTCTCCTCGCGCGTCTTGCCTGCCTCGATGTAGCCGGTCATCGCATAGCGGCTGGCCTCGCGCAGGCCGCCCTCCATGACGTTGGTGATGAACATGACCATGGCGAGGTCGATGAAGATGCAGAGCAGCGTCGCGGCAACCGGCAAAACCAGCGCGAACTCGACCGCGGTTACGCCGCGCCGGCCGCGGAGGAAACGCGCCGGCCGCCCGCCGAAGCGCCGCGTCGGGGGTCGCTTCCGCCGTCCGCTTGCGTTAACCGTTTCAGCCGTCATGCACCTGCCCCACCCTGGCTGCGGCAATGGCCTTTTTGGCCGCTTTCACGGGGAAAACTAAGGGAGGCGGCTTAACGACCTGTTCCGCGATATGGTTAGTTTCGCGGAGCGATCTGGGGCGGGCACGAGGACCCCGCGCCGATCGGCTGGCGCGCTTGGCGCCGGAGCGGGCCCCTTGCTATAACGCCTTGCGACCTCTTGGATTTCGGGAGCCCACGTGGCCAAGCCGCCGCTCGTCTTCGTGCTTAACGGTCCCAATCTCAACATGCTCGGGCGGCGCCAGCCGAAAGTTTACGGCCGCGCCACCCTGGCCGATATCGAGAAACTGTGCAGGGAGAGGGCTGCGGGTCTGGGCTTGGCCGTGGATTTCCGCCAGACCAACCTCGAGGGCGAACTCGTCGGCTGGGTCCAGGAGGCGCGCAAGGCGGCGGCGGGCATCGTGATCAATGCCGGCGCCTACACCCACACGTCCGTGGCCATCCTTGACGCTTTGTTAATGGCGGAGAAGCCGGTGATCGAAGTGCACCTCTCGAACGTGTTCCGGCGGGAGAGCTTCCGCCACCACTCCTACGTTTCGCCGGCGGCCGCCGGCGTCATCGTCGGCTGCGGGCCGCTCGGGTATGCGCTCGCCTTGGAGGCGCTCGCCGGCCAGCTGCGCGGCGCGCGCAAGAAGGCGCGGTAAATGCCGCCGCGCATCCTCATGCCCAAGACCATAAACGCCGATGCCGTACGCCAGCTTGCCAGGCTCCTCGAGGAGACCGGCCTCACCGAGATCGAGTACGCCACCGGCGCGTTCCGCGTCCGCGTCTCGCGCCAACAGACGGTTGTGAACGAAGTCGCGGCGCCGGCCGCGGGGAGCGCGATGGCGCTCCCCGCGATCGCGCCGGTCGCGGTGCCGGCCCTCGCCGAGAAGGCCTACGACGCGACGCATCCCGGCGCCGTCAAATCGCCGATGGTCGGCACCGCCTATCTCGCGCCTGAGCCGGGTGCCCCCGGCTTCGTTTCTGTCGGCGACCGCGTGAAGGAAGGGCAGACCCTCATGCTCGTCGAGGCGATGAAGACCTTCAACGAGATCAAGTCGCCGCGCGCCGGCGTGGTGCGCAAGATCATGATCGAGAATCAGCAGCCGGTGGAATACGGCGACATCCTGATGATCATCGAGTAACGGCCGGAGCTCGCGCGGAGCCCTAGAGAGCGTGAAGAAGAGTTTGAACCACGGAGGACACGGACGCTCGCGAAGCGAGCGACCGCGCCTCTGGCGCGCCGGAATTGGTTTCTCCGTGTCCTCCGTGGTTATCTTCTTCCCCCTCCGCGGCTCGCAGTGACGCGATGTTCTCAGCTTCCAAATAGGCATGGCCGTGTTCGACAAGGTGCTCATCGCCAATCGCGGCGAGATCGCGCTCCGCATCCACCGCGCCTGCCGCGAGATGGGGATCAAGACCGTGGCCGTGCATTCGACCGCCGACGAGGGTGCCATGCATGTGCGCCTCGCCGACGAGAGCGTGTGCATCGGCCCGCCGCCGGCGCGCGACTCCTATCTCAACATGCCGTCGATCGTCTCGGCCGCGATCATCACCGGCGCCGACGCGATCCACCCGGGCTACGGCTTCCTCGCCGAGAACGCGAAGTTCGCGGAGATCGTCGAAGAGCACGGCCTCACCTTCATCGGCCCCTCGCCCGACCACATCCGCATGATGGGCGACAAGGTGGCGGCCAAAAAAGCGATGCGCGGGGTCAAGGTGCCGTGCGTGCCGGGCACCGAGGATGCCGTCACCGACGTCGAGGAGGCGAAGAAGTTCGCTGACGAGATCGGCTATCCGGTGCTGATCAAGGCGGCCGCCGGCGGCGGCGGCAAGGGCATGAAGGTGGCGGCGGCCCCGGTCGATCTTGCCGACATGATGGCGCTCGCCAAGCGCGAGGCGATGACGAATTTCGGCAACGACGCCGTCTACATGGAGAAGTACCTCTCGCATCCGCGCCATATCGAGCTGCAAATCCTGGCCGACGCGCACGGCAACGTCGTCCACCTCGGCGAGCGCGACTGCTCCTTGCAGAGGAAGCACCAGAAGGTGCTCGAGGAGGCGCCCTCGCCCGCGCTCAACGGCACCGAGCGCGGCCGCCTCGGCGATATCGGCTGCGCGGCGATCAGGCAGTTGGGCTACCGCAACGCCGGCACGCTCGAATTCCTGTTTCAGGACGGCGAGTTCTATTTCATCGAAATGAACACGCGCCTCCAGGTCGAGCATCCGGTGACCGAGGCGATCTCCGACATCGACATCGTGCGCGAGATGATCCGCATCGCTTCGGGGGCGCCGCTCTCGTTCCGCCAGGAGGACGTGAAGTTCGTGGGGCACGCGATCGAGTGCCGCATCAACGCCGAGAATGCCACGACGTTCAAGCCCTCGCCCGGCACGGTGACCGACTACCACGCGCCGGGCGGCTTGGGCGTGCGGGTCGATTCGGCGCTCTACGCCGGCTACCGCGTGCCGCCGTACTACGACAGCCTGGTGGCCAAGCTCATCGTCCATGCCAGCACGCGCAACGAGTGCCTGATGCGCTTGCGCCGCGCGCTCGAGGAGTTCGTCATCGGCGGCATCGAGACCACGATCCCGCTGCATGCGCGCCTCGTCTCCGAGCAGGACTTCATCAACGGCGACTACGACATCCGCTGGCTCGAGCGGTTCGCGGCGCGCGGGGCGTAGCGCGGGCGCGCCGGACGCCCGCGCCGCGGCGGGCGCGCATTGCGCGAGACCTTGGCTTTCCTGGGCTTTGATTGGCTTTTCTTGGCTTCTCTTGGCTTTTCGCGCGGCCGCGCTTGGGACCGCGCGCCTTACGGCGCGTTCTTTCCCTGCGGACGCAAAGGACGCCGCCGGAGTCGCGCGGCCCTAGGGGGAGGGGGTGAAGTGTCAACATTCGTCAACATTCGTAAACATGCGTCAACGTGCGTGGGCACACGCGCGACATCCCCGACCCATGACCGCGGGCTTCTGCAACGGTTCCCGATTTCCGCGCGCACCCGACGGCGCAGTGCCGAGCGCCCCGCCGTTCGCGCCTGCTTGTTTTCCGAAGTTTGCAACATTCGCAAAAGTCACTGCGCTTCACCAAGCCAAACAACCGCGCGGCTCCGCGCACGACGCGGCACCGCCCCGTCCCATACCGGGGCCGTGGCGGGAACTTAGAACATTACAAGAACGAAATCAAGGGGCGCGTTTGGGCGCTAGTAGCGCGAGCCAATAGCGGACGCCGGAGGCCATGACCCGGACGCCGTTCCGTGCGCGCCGCATTCGACACTGACCTCGATTGCGCTGAAATGAGAACTAGCGGCGCGCACGCGGCGCCGTTGACGATTTCGCGCGAGCACACAGATTTAGGACTCCACGCTAACCCCGGCTTCGACAGACGCCCTTGCATGACAAGCGGCCGGCCGCGCGATATCGGCGACAAGGAGGAAGGCATGGGAACAGAACGATCTCATGCGTCCCAGGAGACCAAGTCTCAAGCGGCCCATCTGGATGAGGCTCTGGACGAGGCGCTGAAAGGGACGTTTCCGGCAAGTGACCCGATCGCGATCAGCTTCGAGCCGGCCTCGAGGTCGCCGGCCCCAGGGACGCCGGGGACGCATCGGCGATCGGACAAGCCCGGCGCACAGCGGCGTTGATATCGCTACCTGCTTGTCGTCGATCGCAACCTGTCCCTGATTTTTCTGTCCCCCCGCAGGGGTGCAGTTCAGTTTTGGACTGCACCCCCGTTGTGAGACAGAGAATTAGGGACAGGTTGCGATAGAATTCGGGGGTCTGTGTTGGATCGCGGTAGGGACGCTCATTGCTGAGCGCCCCCCGCACAGAACCGGACGAGCGGCACTCCCGCATCCGGCTCCCACCTTGGGTGTTTGACGGCAAAGCGCTGGCTCGGCCATGGATGAAGGATGCGCGGTCTGGGAATCCAGCGCTCCACCAGCCGATTGATCGAGGCCCACGAGGTGCTGTCGCGCTGTCCCCGGCGGCGGAGTGCCCGCAGCCAGTGCCAGGCGACGATCCCGCGGAACTCGCTCAGCGCAGTGCTGTTGGTCGGTACCGCGTGGTAGGCGAAGAAGCCGCGCACCACCTGTTGCAACCACGAGCCCTGCTCGTCCAGCGGCGCATGCCGGTGCTGCCAGAACGCATCTCTGATCTCTCGCAGCTTGCCGCGCATGCGGTCGCGCCGGCTGCGCCGGCGCAGCTGGAAGCGTCCGGCCCTGGAGCGCGCGCAGATATGCGTGAACCCCAGGAAGTCGAACGTCTCCGGCTTGCCAAGCCCGCGCCCGTCGCGGTCGGCCGCCGCGCGGCGGCCGAACTCGATGAGGCGCGTCTTGTCCGGATGCAGCGTCAACGCGAAGGTCGCCAGCCGCCGCGCCATCTCGCTCCAGAACCGCTCGGCATCGCCTTTGTGCCGGAACCCGACGACAATATCATCGGCGTAGCGCACGATGATCATGTCGCCGGTGGCTTCACGCCGTCGCCAGCGCTCGGCCCAGAGATCGAAGACATAGTGCAGGTAGATGTTGGCCAGCAGCGGCGAGATCACCGCACCTTGCGGCGTGCCCGCCGTGGTCGCCTTCACCTGCCCAGCTTCCATCACTCCAGCCTTCAGCCACTTGCGGATCAGGCGGATGATGCGGCGGTCGCCGATCCGGTGCTCGACGAACCGCATGAGCCAGTCGTGACTCACCGCATCGAAGAACCCGGCAATGTCGGCGTCCAAGATCCAGTTCACCGCGCGCGTCTCGATCCCGACCGCGAGCGCGTCCAGCGCATCGTGCTGGCCGCGCCCCGGCCTGAACCCGTAGCTGAACCCGAGGAAGTCTTCCTCCCAGATCGCGTTCAGCGCCTCGACCACGGCGCGCTGGACGACCTTGTCCTCCACCGCCGCGACACCGAGCGGGCGCTGCCGCCCGTCCGGCTTCGGTATGTAGTGCCGCCGCGATGGTTGCGCGCGATAGCTCCCGCGATGAATCCGGGCGTGCAGGTCGGCCAGCTGCCGATCCAGATCGACCCCGTATTCTTCCCAGGTGACGCCGTCCACCCCGGCCGCCGCGTCCTGTTTCAGCCAGGAGTAGGCCTGCCGCAGCAGATCGGCGCCGACGTGGTGCAGGAGCGCAGTGAACCGCTCCTTCTTCTTCAGCCTCGCGGCTGTCCGTACGCGTTCCAGGCCCGCGGTCACGCCGTCCCGGCTCGGTGTCCGGAGCGTGCTTGGCTGGCGCGCGTTTCCCTCGGCCTCCCCCCTTGGCTCCACCGGCTCCGGCCGCGGTCGCCCGCCGCCGTTCGTCGGCTTCGTCGCTACTATGGGGGAGTCTGACTTCTCGCGATCGTGCATCATCGGCTACGGCTCGCGCCTTCCCGATGCGGGCCGCCGGCATGGTTCGACAAGCTCACCATGAGGGCCGACGGCCGATCGCGAGACCTCCCGGTTCCCGCACACGGAACGTACCGCCATGCTGGGGTCTACGACCGCGCCGGATCGCAGCGCGGCTCGCGCTGGCGCCGTGCTCCGTGTCGCCTTCCGTCCTCTGAACGACGTCGGCATCCGGAATGTCATTACGTGGCTCAATACCCAGCCTGCCAGCTCCCCTGCCAACGCTTCGACGCGTGCCTCGCGGCCCGCCCCGCATGGCTCAGGGCCAGTGTGGTTCGCTACGCCTTCACTGCGTGGGACTCCCACCCACCATTCCTTGCCGGTCTCCCGGCGCACTCAGAGTCGGATATCGCGGCGCGCGCAGCGACTCCCGCTACGCTCCCTGATTCGCGGAGCGGGCACCGCGCAAAACCGGATTGCGCCCCGCCGCGCGGTCGGGCCAAACTGGCGCCCGTATTCGTTCGTTACGCCTCGGGCATGAGTCAGCGCAGCCTCAGCGTCGAGATACTGCTTCGCGCCTATTCGGCGGGCGTGTTCCCGATGGCCGATTCGCGCCAGGGGCGGAAGCTTTACTGGGTCGATCCCGAGTGGCGCGGCGTCATCCCGCTCGACAGCTTCCACGTGCCGCGACGCCTGCGCCGCACCGTGCGCCAGGGCGTGTTCGAGGTGCGCTGCGACAGCGCCTTCCGCGCCGTGATCAGCGCCTGCGCCGACCCCGCGCCGGGGCGCGAGGATTCCTGGATCACGGCCGAGATCGTCAACGCCTATTCCGAGATGTTCCAGCGCGGACTCGCCCATTCGGTCGAATGCTGGCACGCGGGCGAGCTGGTGGGCGGGCTCTATGGCGTCTCGATCGGGGGCGCCTTTTTCGGCGAGAGCATGTTCAGCCACGCGACCGATGCCAGCAAAGTGGCGCTGGTGCATCTCGTGGCGCGCCTCATCGCCGGCGGCTACCGCCTGCTCGACACGCAGTTCATCACCGACCATCTGGCGCAGTTCGGAGCCATCGAGGTGCCGCGGCGAACCTATCGGCGCATGCTGGCCAACGCGCTCGGCGTCAGGACGGACTTCCCCGTGCGGTTCACGCTCGAGCGGGTCGCGGCCTATCTGCAGTCCTTGACCCAGACGTCGTAGACCGGGTGGTCGAGCGCCGAGAGGGCCGGGTTCGACGAGAACATCCAGCCGCTGAAGACGCGCTTCTTCTCCTTCGTCGCCGGGTCAACGCTGTCGATCTCGAGGAAGGCGGCGCGCTCGAGCTTCTGGTCGGGCCGGCTCCGCTGGCAGCGCCGCACTGTGATCAGCAGCGAGCCGAAGGGCACGGTCTTGCCGATCTCGGCCTCGAGCGGCGAGATCCGCGCCGTCACCTTGTCGAGCCCTTGCAGCATGGCGCCCTTGCCCTCGATCTCGACCTTGGGCTCGACGGCCGCCGGCTCCTCCTTCTTGGGCTCGGGCGGCTTCCTCTGCGCGGAAGCGGGTGCCGCGGCCAGGGCGATAACTGCGACCGCAAGGAGAAGAGACTTGCCGAGCGACGAGAGCATCATCGAATTGCGCTGAACTACCACCCGCGAGCCTAAAAATTGACTTGCTGCGGGCTTTTCAATGTCCAACGTTGGCGCAAAACCGCTCCCCCTTGAGGGGGAGCTGTCCGATGCGCTCTGGCGCATCGGACTGAGGGGGCCGTGCGCAGAGGCACTGGAGAGGAGGCCCCCACCCGTCGCGAACGCTGCGCGTTCGCGCCGACCGCCCCCTCAAGGGGGGCGGTGAAATCGTCGATCGTTTCATAGGCTCGCCAATATTGCGTTGTCGGGAGCGCGTCCCTACCCGCCGAACTGGCCGAAATTGGGGCGTAGGTGTCATGCCACCGAGCCCATGTTTTCAGCGTCATCCCGACCGAAGCGGTCGCGCTTCTTGGCGCGGCCGCGAAGTGGAGGGATCGCCACGCGCTGGCGCACGATGCCTCCGCTTCGCGAGCCGAAGTCGGCTCGCTCCGGTCGGCATGACGAATCATTGTTAAGGCGCGCCGGTATCACGGCTTAACGGCGGCGAAGCGCAGCCGCACATAGTCGGCGAACCAGGATCCGTCGGGCTTCCGGAGCGCGGGTGCCGCCAGCGCCTCCGCCTCGGCCTTGAGCGCGGCGCGCTCGGCCGCCGGCACCGCGCAAAGGAACGCTTCGCCGAAGGTGTCGAACCAATCGGCGAGGCCGGTCGGGAGCGGCGTCGGGCGCGCGAACAGCTCGATGTGACGCACATCGAAGCCGGCCGAGCGGAGCTTGCCCGCATACTCCTCGGGCGTCGGGAAGTACCAGGGGTTCAACGGCGCGGGATCCACGCCGCGGCGGACCATCGCCGCGGTCAGCGCGGCGATGCAGGCGGCGACATTGCCGGCGCCGCCCATTTCGCCGACGAAGCGCCCGCCCGGCTTGAGCGCGCGCCGGACGCCGGCGAGCACCGCATCGGGCTTCTTCATCCAATGCAGCGCGGCGTTGCTGAACACCGCATCGAAGGCCGGCGGCAGGCTGAGGTTCTCGGCATCGACGACGCGGGCGTCGAGTCCCAGGCGCTGCGCGGCGGCAATCTGCTCGCGGCTTGCGTCGACGCCCACCACGAGTACGCCCGTGTCGGCGAGCTTCTTCGTGAGGGCGCCGTCGCCGCAGCCGAGATCGAGGATGCGCTCGCCGGGCTTGGGCGCCAGCAGCTCGACGACCGGCATGCCGAGATCGGCGACGAAGCGCGCGACGCGCGCATACCGGCCGGGATCCCAGTGCTGGCGGCCGGCCTCCTCCTGAACCTTCGCTTCCGCCGCCATTATTTCTTTTCTTCCTTCTTCTCGTCCTTCTTGTCGCTTTCGCTCAGCAGGAAGATCGCGCGCCCCAGCATGTCTTCGAGCGAAAGCGCGTCGCGCGTGTTCTTGAGCAGGCCGCCGGAGGTCAGCATCGCCCGCGCGCTGCCCGGTTCGAGGCGGAGATATTTTCCGCCGAGGAGGCCGTCGCTGGTGATCGCGGCCACCGTATCCTCCGGCAGCCTGAGATCGCTGCGCACGCTGAAGACGACGACCGCGCGGAAGTCGTTGGGATCGATGCGCTGGTCGAGCACGCTGCCGATCTTGACGCCGCCGATGCGCACGTCGTTGCCGGCGGCCAAGCCGCCGACGCTCGAGAACTTGGCGGAAAGCGGATAGCCTTGGACCGGGCGGAATTCGCTGCTGCTGTAGGCGAAGAACAGGAACCAGACCGCGATCACGAGGACCACGGCGCCCAACGCGGTTTCGGCGAAACGGCGGCTCATGCGCAACCTATTGCTTCTGGCCGCCGGGCTGCCCGCCCGGCGCCTCGGGTTCTTTGCCGGGCTCGGGCCTGGGCGGCTCGTCCTTGGCGGGCTCGTCGCCGCGGCGGCGCGCCTCGGCGCCCTGAATGATCTTTTGCAGGATTTGCTCCACGATGACCGAATCCTGCACCAGCGAGAAACGCTCGCCCGGCTTCATCGCCTCGATCTCGGAGCCGGGTTCGATGCGGACGAACTTGCTTCCGAACACGCCGTCGCTCATCACCAGCGCGGCGCTGTCGGTCGGGACGGCGAGGCCGCGGCGGATGCTCATCGTGACGAGCGGCTTCAGCGTGCCCGGCGCGAGCTCGATCTTCTGCACCGAACCCACCTGTATGCCGGAGAGGAGAACGGGGCTGCCGATGACAAGTCCGTCGACCTGGTCGAAGCGCGCCGTGAGCAGATAGCCGTGAGCGGCCTGCGCCGCTTTGCCGCCCGCCGATACCAGCCACAGCGCCAGCGCGGCGGCGAGCACCACCACGGCACCGATCGCGGTCTCGAAATCCTGGCGCGAAATCTTCATCGCGGCGCCGGCTCCGTCTCAGGTCCTCAGGACGGGCGCCACGGCTCGTAGTCGCCGGTGGCGCGGGCGCGCCGCCCGCCCTCGTACTCGCTGCCCGGAGGGCGGTAGGCCTCCGGCGTGCCGGTCGCGTTGGGCCGGTGCTCCTTCTGCCACGGCTTCACCGGCTTCTTCGCGATCGGCGGCTCGTCGACCGTGCGATGCAGCCACGCATGCCATTCGGGCGGCACGCGCGAAGCCTCGGCCGGACCGTTGAACATGACCCAGCGGCTGCGCTTGCGGCCGTTTTTGGGCTCGCGGCGCTCCCGATAGTAACGGTTGCCCTCGGCGTCGGTGCCGACGAGCTCGCCGTTGAAATAGGTGTAAAGTCTGGTGCCGAGAGACATGCCGGACCGCCGTTGGGAGTGCCGCGAAGCGCGCGGACTATGGCATCGGGCGCCCTTCTGCGTCTAGGCCGCGGGCCGGCCCGAATGCGGCGGCGTCCGAGGCCACGCCACCACGCCGGGCGCGTGCTCGGCGAGGACGGTCAGGATGTCGAAGACGGGCAACCTCAGCTTTGCGCTCAAAGCGGCGCGGTAGGGAGGCATGTTGGTGCATTCGAGCAGCGCCGCGCCGAGGCCGGGGACGCGCGCCTTGAGCCGTTCGCCCGCATCGAGCACGTCGCGTTCGGCGGCGGCGAGATCGAGATCGGGCACGTCGCCCAAGAGTTTCTGGGTCAGCTCGCGGCCCGCCTCGGTGCCTTCGACCGGCGTATCGGGCGCGGCGCCTGCGGCCGCGAGATAGTCCGGCGTCAGGCGCGCGGCGTGAATGGTGATGACGCCGACGCGCCCATAGCGCCGCGCCAGCGCGGGCAGCGCCAGCAGGCTCGACGACACCACGGGCACCGCGCAATCCTCGGCGAGCGCCGCCTGGAAGCGGACGAGAAAGCCGCAGGACGTCGTAACGAGGCCCGCACCCGCGCGCACGAGCCGATCGCGCGCCGCGAGGAACGGGGCCAGCAGCGCGATGTCCGGCGAGCCTGCACGCACCGCGCGCTCGGCCGCGGCGCCCGGCACGACCTCGTAGAGCGCGCGGCCCCCGAAAGTCTCCGCATTGCCGATGTCGCCCGGCGGCCGCGGGAAGCGCGTGTCGAGCATGATGACGCCGACCCGCATTGGCGGCGCCTCGTCACCGCCCTGTGAATCTGGGTTTGCGCTTCTCCTTGAAGGCACGGCGGCCTTCCTTGTAGTCGTCGCTCTCGAGCGCGCGCAGCGAGAGCTGCTCGCTCAGCGCCTGCGCCGGGCGGCCGGCGAGGATCGCGTTCACGAGCGTCTTGGCGCCGGCGACGGACATCGGCGCATTCTCGGTGATCTTGAGCGCGAGCCGCCGCGCCGCTTCGAGCGGCGCCGCCTCCACCAGCTCGTCGACGAGGCCGATGCGCAGCGCCGTCTCCGCATCGACCGGTTCGCCGCTGAAGAGGAAGCGCTTGGCCTGGCCGGGCCCTGCCAGGGCAAGCAGGTTCCGCGTATCGCGCAGACTATAGACGATGTTGAGCTTGGCCGCCGGAATGGCGAAGCGCGCTCCCTTGGCCGCGATGCGCATGTCGCAATCCATCGCAAGCCCGCAGCCGCCGCCGAAGCAGCTGCCCTCGATCGCCGCGATGACCGGCTTCGGCAGCTCGAGGATCGCCTCGGCCGACGAATTGACCGCGCGCGCATAGGCTTCGCCGGATCTCGCGTCCTGGCGCGCGCTGTCGAACTCGCCGATATCGGCGCCGGCGCAGAAATGCCCTTGGGCGCCGGTCACGATAACCGCGCGGACGCTTTCATTGGCGGCAAAGCCGCGGATCGTGGCGCCGAGCGCCTGCCAATCCGGCATCGCCAGCGCGTTGCGCTTTTGGGGCCGATCGAGCGTGACGATCGCGAGCGGGCCTTCGTGCGAGACGAGGATGGCGGGCATCGAGCGGGCGCCTTGGTTGCGGCGCGGTTCTAGACCTTGGCCGGCGCCCCTCCAAGCCCCGCTGCGCGGCATCAAAAAACGGCAAGGCCGAGGCCCGCGCGGAAGCGGTTCTTCAAATACACCGCGTCGCGCGGCGGCAGGGAGCGCGGCGGATTCTCGGCCGCGACCTTGATCACGAACAGGCGCGGCCCCGCGGCGGGCGCGTGCAGCGCGCCGCGCAGCGCGGCGACGCCGGCCAGCTCGCGCGCGGTCCGCGCTTCGGCGAATCCGCAGGCGATGGCCACGGCGGCGAGGTCGAGGCCGCGGCCGGTGTGGCTCGGCTGCATGCCGGTTTCGCCGAAATGGCCGTTGTCGATGACCGCCACGACGAGATTTGCGGGGTTGGCGATCGCGATCGTGGCGAGCCGCCCAGGCCCATCAGCTGCTCGCCGTCGCCGGTGATCGCCAGCACGTTGCGCTCGGGGCGCGCCTGGGCGACGCCGAGGCCGACAAGGGCCGCGCCGCCCATCGCGCCCCAGAGATAGAAATTGGCGTCGCTGTCGCCGGCCGCGTGGACATCCCAGGCCGGCGAGCCGAGGCCGGCGATGACGAGAAGGTCGCCGCGGCCCTGCAGCAATGCAGCCACTGCCGCGCGCCGTTCGAGCGCGCTCGGCGCATCCATCTCCCTCACCATCTCTTCGCGCCGATGAGGCGCTGGGCGATCAACACCGCGACCTGCTGGTCGGCCTCGTAGGCGAGGGTCGCGGCCGACGAGACGACCTCGACCAGATCCTCGGCGGTCTCGGCGCGCAGGCTGCGCACGCCGACCGCGGCGAGCGCGGCCGCGGTGCCGGTGCCCATCGGCACCTGCCACGGATTGAACTCGGCGAACTCGCCGCGCATCGTTACGAGCATCAGCAGCGGAAAGCGCCCGACCGTGGCCAGCGAGAGCATGTTGATGCAGTTGCCGACGCCGCTCGACTGCATCAGCAGCACGCTGCGCTGCCCGCCGAGCCAGGCTCCGGCGGCGACGGCGATGCCCTCCTCCTCCGTCGTCAGCACGTTGACGATGACGGCGCCGTCGGCGTGGAACAGCTCGATCAGCCGCGCATGGCCCGCGTCGGGGACGTAGGCCATGTGCGCGACCCCCGCCGCCTTCAGCACGCGATAGATTTCATCCGGCCACGCCGCGGCCGCGACAGGCTCGGCGCCCGCCGGCGCTCGGATGCGCTCGTTCATGCGCCGACCTTAGTATCTACCTCGCGCCGCGGCGAGGGGGCAAAGGATGAGGGGCAGAACAGTCTTCCTGCCGGTGCCCTTGAGCATCGCCGCCCTCTGGCCGCATGATGCGGCCAAGCATCCCGACCTGAGAACGCGAGGCAGGGAGGACGGCATGTCTCAGATCAAGCGTATCGCCGTACATGTGGACGGGGGATCGCGCGACGGGGCGGTGCTGGGCCTGGCCCTGGCGCTGGCGGCCCGCCACGGCGCCGAACTCGAAGCGGTCTTCGCCCGCATTCCGCCGTTCATCCCCGCCTCGGTGGACGGCATTCTCACGCCGCAGATCGTCGAAGCGCAGCAATCGATCTACGTGCAACGCGCCGAAGCGGCGCGCAAGGCGGTCGCCGCCGCCAGCAAGGGCTCGAGCATCCAGCCGGCCTGGTCCGCGCTGGACGGCGCCGCGCTCGAAGTCATGATCGGGCGCGCGCGGTTCGCCGATCTCGCCGTGATCGCCCAACCCTCGCCCGAGGAATCCGACGCCGTCACCGATTTCGACCTGCCGGCCGAACTGGTGATGGAGCTGGGCCGCCCGCTTCTGATCGTCCCCAACAAGGGCGAGTACGGCGCCGTCGGCAAGCGCGTGCTCGTCGCCCGCGCCGGCACCCGCGAATCGCGGCGCGCCGCGACCGACGCGCTGGCGCTGCTCGACGCGAGCAGCGACGTGACCGTGCTGATGGTCAATCCCAAGCGCGCCACGGCGTCCAGCGAAGCGGACATGAAGGCCTGGTACGCGCGCCACGGCATCAACGCCCATGTGCGCGCCGTTCAGTCCCAGGAGAAGGAGGTCGGCGACGTGCTGCGCGCCGCCGCGGCCGAAATGGGGGCCGACCTGATCGTGATGGGCGCCTACGGCCGCTCGCGCCTGCGCGAACTCATCCTCGGCGGCGCCACGCACAGCATGCTGAAGCACATGACCGTGCCCGTGCTGATGTCGCATTGAAGCGGAGGCGCCGTTCCCTCACTTCCCAACGCTCGCAAATTGCGAGCGTTGGGCCCCTTCTCTCCCGCAGGCGGGAGAGAGACAAGAAAGGACCGCAGCTTTTCTTTTCTCTCCCTCTCGGGGAGAGAAGGGGCCCAGGCGCGGCCTCTTGGCCGCGGCTGGGAAGTGAGGGCCGGCGCTGGAGCGACTAGACCGCCGCGCGATCGGGCATCCGCCGATACGCGAAGTCCGGCGCCGCGCCGGCGCTTTCGCGCTCGGCGGCCTCCACCAGCGCCGCGTGATGGGGCGAAAGCTCGCAAGCCGGATCGGTGGCGGCGGCATCGCCCGCGAGAGCGAGCGCCTGGCAGCGGCAGCCGCCCCAATCGATCTCGCGCCGCTCGCAGGAGCGGCAGGGCTCCGGCATCCAGTCCGTCCCGCGGAAGCGCTTGAATGCCTCGGACTCGCGCCAGATCTCGGACAGCGAACGCTCCGTCACCGACTCGAAGGCCAAGCCCGGTATCGTCTCGGCGGCGTGGCACGGCAGCACTCGCCCCGACGGCGACACATTGAGGAAGCGCCGGCCCCACCCGCCCATGCAGGCCTTGGGCCGCCGCGCATAGTAGTCCGGCACCACGTAGTCGATCGCGAGCACGCCCTTGAGCCGCTCGCGCGCCGCGGCGACCGTGGCGGTCGCGGCCTCGAGCTGCGCGCGCGTCGGCATCAGCGCGGCCCGGTTCCTCAATCCCCAACCGTAGTATTGCACATGCGCGACCTCGAGCCGCGCCGCGCCGAGCTCGACCGCCATCGCGACGACGGCCTCGAGCTCGCCGAGATTGTGCCGGTGCATCACCGCGTTGATCGTGAGCGGGAGCCCGGCCTTGCGCACATGGGCGCAGGCCGTGCGCTTCTTGGCCTGCGCGCCGCGATAGCCGGCGACCCGGTCCGCGGCTACGGGCTCGCGGCCCTGCACGCTGATCTGCACGTGATCGAGCCCGGCGTCGGCCAGCGCGCGCGCCCGCGCGCCGTCGACGAGCACGCCCGACGTGATGAGATTGGAGTAGAGCTTGCGCTTGGCGGCGTGCGCGATCAGCGCGTCGAGATCGCGCCGCGCGGTGGGCTCGCCGCCGGAGAAATGGACTTGCAGCACGCCCAGCGCCGCCGCCTCGTCGAGCACGCGCTGCCAGGAGGCGGTGTCAAGTTCGCCGCGCTCCAGCGCGAGCGGGTTGGAGCAGTAGGGGCACTGCAGCGGGCATCGGTGCGTGAGCTCCGCGAGCAGCGCCAGCGGCGGCTCGAGCGGGTTCATACGGTGACGACGCCCTTGTCGGCGAGATCTTGCAGCATCTCGGTCACGTCGCGCGCCACCTCCTCGCGCGCCGAGCCGTATTTGGCCGCGAGCGCATCGGCAATCGCGTCGACGGTCGCGACACCGTCGCAGCGCTGCAGGATTTCGACCGCGATCTCGTCGGGCACGAATACGCGCTCGGGCGCCAGCAGCGTCCAGCGCTTCCGCTGCTCGTCGAAGCGCAGCTTCACGCCGCGCGGCAGCCGCGGCGCGCTCGACGCCTCGATCCGCACGGGCGCATTCATGCGCTTGGCACGAAGGCGCCCGGCGGCACATGGCCGGGCGCCACATAGGCGTGGTGGAGCGCATCGAGTTGCGCCCACAGCACGTCGCATTTGAACGCGAGCGCCGCCAGCACGGCCCGCTGCTGTTCGGGCGTGCGCGCTTCGCGCTTCACGTAGTCGAGCGCGAAGTCGGCGTCGCGCGGTGCCTGCGTGAGCCGCGCGTTGAAGTAGGCGAGCGTCTTCTCGTCGATGAAATCGCAGTTCGCGAGCATGCCGGAAACGCGCTTCTCGATGATGTTGGGCGCGAACAGCTCGGTCAGCGACGAGGCGACCGCTTCGAGCAAGCTCTTCTCGCGCACGAAGCGGACATAAGCGTCGACCGCGAAGCGCGTCCCCGGCAGCACGCCCTTTGTTGAAACGACGTAGTCACGGTCAAGGTCAAGCCCGTCGGTCAAAACGAGCCAGCGCGCGATGCCGCCACTGCCGCCCACATCGCCATCGTGATCGGCGAGGCGCCGGCGCCATTCACGGCGCAAGGCCGGGTCGTCGGCGCGCGAGATCAGTGCCGCGTCTTTCAGCGGAATGCAGCTCTGGTAGTAGTAGCGGTTGAGCGCCCAGGCCTGCACCTGTCCGCGATCGAGCTTGCCGCCGTGCAGCAGCGCGTGAAACGGATGGCGGTCGTGATAGCGCTCGGCGCCGAGCTGGCGCAGCTCCTCCTCGAGCCCGGCCGGCGAAAGCAACGCGCTCACAATTCGAGCTCCATCCCGTCGAACGCGACTTCCCACCCCGCCTCTTGGGCGGCGGCGTGTTCCGGCGAATCGGCGAGAAGCACGGGGTTCGTGTTGTTCATGTGTATGGCGATCTTGCGCCGAATGCCGAGTTTGGCAAAGGCCGCGAGCGTGCCCCGCTCGCCGGCCATGCTCATATGCCCCATGCGCCGCCCGGTCTTCCGGCCGACGCCGGCAGCCGCGAGTTCGTCGTCGCGCCAGAGCGTGCCGTCGAACAGCACGAGATCGGCGCCCGCGATCCGGCTTGCCGTCTCCGGCGCCAGCTCGGCGCACGCCGGAATGTAGTAGGCGCGGCGGCCGCCGGCGGCGGAGAATTCGATGCCGATCGTATCGCCGCTCTCCGTGCCCCAGCCTTCGGCGGCCGCGTCTTCGAGATAGAGCGCGATCTTGCCCGGCACCGCGAACGGGACGACGCGCAGCCCGAGCGGCGCCGCCTCGCCGTCGCAAAGCTCGAGGGGCTTGCCGAGCACGATCTCGTGCCGCGCGACCGATGCGGGCGAGAGCACGCGGAAGACGGCGCTGTCGCGCAACGCGGCCTGAACGCGCCCGGTTGCGTAGAGCGCAAATTTCTGGCTTTCGCGCAGGGTGAGCAATCCGGCCACATGGTCGATGTCGGCGCTGGTCAGGACGACCGCGGCGATCGGGCTGTCGCGCCCCGGCCGGCGCGGATGCAGCGCCGGGTTCGCGCCGATCTGCTGCCTCAAATCCGGCGAGGCGTTGAACAAGGCCCAGCGCAGGCCATCGGCGCTGGCGCCGATCGACGATTGCGTACGCGGCAGCGCCGCAGGATCGCCGGCGCGCGCGCGCCGGCAGTTGGGGCAGTTACAGTTCCATTGCGGAAAGCCGCCGCCGGCGGCCGCGCCGAGAACGAGAATGCGCACCCGGCCCCGCGCTCATGTAGAGCGTCAGATCAGTCGAGTTCGGCGCAGGCGTAGGAGTTGATCTCCAGGCCGACGGCGATCTCGACGATCGTTGGCTTCTTCCACATGCAAACCTCCTTGCCGCCGCGACGCGGCCCGCGATGGAACGGCCGAGGTGCCGCGACGTTCCTCTCGTCGGGGGCGTGGAATGTACACTATACCTTATACCTTCAAAATCCGAAAGCCCGGGATCGCCGCCGGCACGAGGTTTCGCCGCGGGAACCGGACTCTGCGTGCAACCCGATGAAAACAAGAGAAAAGGGAGTGGAACGATGAGCCGCAAGCGCATTGCCGCTGCGCTGGCCCGGCCCGCGCTCGGGTCGATTGCGCTGTTGATGGGAGCCGCGATCGCGCTGGACCTGTCGGCCATCGCGCAACAGCAGCCGCCGGCCTGGGCACAGGGGCGGCCGCCGGGCATGGCCGACAGCAAGTTGGCACCGCACCCGCCGCGCATGACCGTGACCGCGCCGGACAAGATTCCGCTCGACAAGCTCAAGGTTCCGCCCGGCTTCAAGATCGAGCTCTGGGCGCACGGCATGCCCGGCGCGCGCATGATGGTGCGCGGCGACAAGGGCACGATCTTCGTCGGCACGCGCACGATCAACCGTGTCTATGCCATCGCCGACAAGGGCGGCGAGCGCACGCACAAGATCCTGGCCCAGGGCTGACGCAGCCGAACAGCCTCGCGTTCAAGGACGGCGCGCTCTATGTGGCGGCGATCAATCGCGTGCTGCGCTACGACGGCATCGAGGACAAGCTCGACAGCCCGCCGCAGCCTACCGACCTGACCGATGCATTCAAGCTGCCCTCCGAGCAGCATCACGGCTGGAAGTTCCTGGCCTTCGGGCCGGACGGGAAGCTCTACGTTCCGATCGGGGCACCTTGCAACATCTGCGAGCCCTCGCCCAATCACGCACAGATCCGCCGCTACAACCCGGATGGCTCGGGCATGGAGGTGGTGGCGCGCGGCGTGCGCAATTCGGTGGGCTTCGACTTCCACCCGCAGACCCGCGAGCTGTGGTTCACCGACAACGGCCGCGACTGGCAAGACGAGAACGGGCCCGAGGAAGAGCTCAACCGCGTGAGCCAGCCCGGTGAAAATTTCGGGTTTCCCTACTGCCACGCGATGGGCATCCCCGACCAGGACCTCAAGAAGGCCAACCCGTGCGAAGGCACGACCAAGCCCGTCGTGACGCTGGGACCGCACACGGCCGCGCTCGGAATGCGCTTCTACACCGGCCAGATGTTTCCGGCCGAATACCGCGACCGCATCTTCGTCGCGCGGCGCGGCTCGTGGAACCGCACCCAGAAGGCCGGCTACGACGTGGTCAGCGTCAAGGTGAGCCCGGACGGCAAGGAGGCCAAGATCGAGCCGTTCGTAACCGGCTTCCTCGACGAGGGCGCCAACGCGTTCTGGGGCCGGCCGGTCGATGTGATGCAGATGCCGGACGGCGCGCTGCTTGTCTCCGACGAGGAGAACGGCGCCATCTACCGCGTGAGCTACAGCCGCTGACGCGATTGCGGCAGCGCCGTCGAGCGTGGACGATGGGCGGCCCACTGCGGCACCTCCGGGTGCCGTGGCTGGCCGCCCTTGCCGCGTTCTGGGCTCATGGCGCCGCGGCCGCCGGCGATGTGGAGCGGGGAAGCGCGAAAGCGGCGCAGGCGTGCGCCGCCTGCCACGGCGCCGACGGCAACTCCACGATGGAAAATATCCCCTCCCTCGCCGGCCAGCCCGAAACCTTCACGACGCTTCAGCTCATCCTCTTTCGCGAGCGCGTCCGCGACGTTGCGGCGATGCGGGACGTCGCCCGCCCGCTCAGCGACGACGACATCGCCGATCTCGCCGCTTACTACGCGCGCCTTCCGCCGCGGCCCGGCCCCGGCGCGCGCGATCCGGCCAAAGCCGAAACAGGCGCCGCTCTTGCCGAGCGGCTGCGCTGCGCCACCTGCCACGAGCGCAACTATGCCGGCCGCGAGCAAATGCCGAGGCTCGCCGCTCAGCGCGAAGACTATCTGCTCCATTCGATGCGCGAATACCGCGACAACCAGCGCGCCGGCACCGACACCACGATGCAGGGCGTGCTGTACGGAGTGAGCGACGGCGAGCTCGCGGCGCTGGCGCACTATCTAGCGCAGCTGCGCTGACCTGCGCTACATCGAGAGCGCGCGGTTCGCTTCAAAGATGGTGGGCGATGCAGGACTCGAACCTGCGACCCGCTGATTAAGAGTTCGCTGCCCCGGCTCAGCGCCGTTCAGCGCGTCAGCGGCTCGCTCAGCTTGAAATGTCGCTATTTCAGAGTATTATATCCACATCATTCAACACCTCTAATCCGGGGGTCACAGGGCTGAGCCGGGGTATCTGTGACCCCAATGTGACCCCAGCGGACCCGCTGATTCACCTGGGAGACGCCCACTATGCAGCGCAAGCTGACGATGGCGACGCTCGATACGAAGCCCCCGAAGGTCGGCCGCGTCGAGATTCGCGACAAGGACTCGCAGCTCGTCTTCCGGGTGACGGACAAGGGTGCAAAATCTCTGAGCGTGCGCACGAGGTACCGCGGCGAGCAAACGAGGTTCACTTATCCGAAGGCCGTTACCGTCGAGAACCTCAGTGACGCGCGGCGATGGGCTCAGACCGTCATTGACAAGTGCAAGAGCGGAGTCGATCCGCGCGAGGAGGAGCGCGAGCGCAAGCGCGCAGCCCAGTCCGCCGATGCGAATCGCTTCGAGTCGGTCGCGGGGTCTTTCATTGATCGGTACGCGAAGAAGAAAAACCGGACTTGGGGCGAGACAGAGCGCCTTCTTGAGCGGTACGTCTACCCCGACTGGCGCGACCGCACGATCGTCTCGATTACCCGCCGCGACGTGGCGGACCTCCTGGACAAGATCGAAGATCGAAGGATCGCGTACAACGGCGAGAAGATCGGCGGCGCTGTCACGGCCGATCGTGTGCTCGCCGCCGTCCGCAAGCTATTCAACTGGCACGCCGCGCGCGACGACTCCTTCGTGTCGCCGATCGTGCGCGGCATGGGGCGCACCAAGCCGGCTGATCGGAAGCGCGACCGAGTCCTAAGCGACGATGAGATTCGGGCTATGTGGCGCGCATGCGGCGCGGCGCGCCCCTCGATCTTCGGCGCCTTCGTGCGGACGCTCCTCCTCACGGCGCAGCGCCGGGACGAGGTCGGGGCGATGCTGCGCTCTGAACTCGACCCCGAGGACGCCGCGCGCCGTCGAACGCTTGAGGAGATGGACTTGGCCAAGTTTATTTCGGAAAAGAACGTCTGGGTTATCCCCGCCGCACGCTATAAGTCCGGGCGCGCAAACGTCGTGCCCCTCTCCACCGCAGCCCGCGCGATCATCGACTCGGCGCCGCGGATCGGCGAGGACTCCGACGTGATCTTCACCACGGACGGCGAGACGCCGTTCAGCGGCTTCAGCAAGGCGAAGGCCACGTTGGACGTTGACATGCTCGCGATCCTCCGCGAGCGCGACCCCAAGGCGAAGCTGACGCCTTGGCGGTTACACGATCTTCGCCGTACCGCGCGGAGCATAATGTCGCGGGCCGGCGCGCGGCCGGACATCGCCGAGCGCGTGCTTGGTCACGTGATCCCGGGAGTTGCAGGCGTGTACGATCGGCACGGCTACCTCCCCGAGAAGCGCGACGCGCTGCGTCGGCTGCGGGCGATGCTGTGGCTGATCCTCGCGAGCGGGAGGCGGGCGTGAAGAAGCGCAGCATTCGATCTTGGATTCCGCCCGGTCACAAGCGAACGATGGCGGATTTCCCTTCCTTCGACAAAGTATTCCCAGATTCGGCAATCGCGGAGCTTGCTCGCGAGTATGCCATTCCAGAGGATCAGCTCACGCGTCTCCGGTCCTGGCTAACGAAGGCGCACGGCTTCTACTACACTGAACACTTGCTTGCATCGCGAGACCCCGGGCGAGTCGCAGACCGGCGCACCGCGGCTAACCTCGCCGACAAGGTTGCGGCTGTCGTGAACGGATTTCGCGACCCGGAGATGGCAGATCGGCTGAAGATGGCGAGTGCCGTGCTGTTTCCGGGTCAGCCCCCGAACTTCGTCTTTGTCGTCAACCAGGTCGAGGAATTGCTCCTGCCGATCGCGCATGAGGCGGCGCGGATTGACGGCCGCGCGGTCAAGGGCCGGCGACAGGTGCGGGTGGATGCGCGAACCGCGGCCGCGGCGCTGCACAAGTTCTGGGCTGACGTGCTGGGGCGACCGCCTGCCCTCCAGGACCGCGGCGGGCGTGAGACGAAGGCTCTGAGGTTCGTGCTCGATTGCCTGCGCCTCCTCGACCCAAAGATTAAGGCGAGCGCGATCCGCGACCTCTACGCCGACTGACCGTGCACGCGTCGTAAAGTGCGAATTTTGTTGGATACGACGCGTGCCACATTAGGCCGTCTTCGCACTATGTCCCTTCGCGGTTCAGCACGGATTCCCGTGCTGCCATACCGCGGAGGTTCAAGTGACGACACTACTCACCAAGCGCGCCGTGGCCGGGCTAGTCGGCCTGCATGGCGAGAGCATAATGCGACTGGTCCGCGAGGGCCGGTTCCCGGCGCCGATCAGGCCCGGGGGCGACAATCCTCGCGCGCACGTCCGCTTTGTGAAATCGGAAATCGACGCATGGCTTGAGCAGCGCAAGGCCGCCCGCAAGCCCGCGACGCGGGAGGCCGCGTGATGCCGACCGAGACGGAACTCAAGAGCCTCCGTGAGGAGAACGCCGAGCTGAGGCGGAGCCTCGCCTATCTCCGGCGAATCCTGTTCTGCATCTCCTATCCACTGGAGCACGGCGTCGTTCCGTACACGTCGCCCAGGGACGCGGCCGGCTGGCGGAGCAACGTGCTTCAAATCTCGGGGATCGCGCACGTCGCGCGCCACAGCATGGGATGGCAGAGGACGGCAGACCTCGACGATCGCCTGAAGCTCGCGCGGCTCCTGATCTTGGCGAAAGAGCATCCGCGCGCCCACCCGTGGGCAGTCGAGTATGTCGAGAATCTCGCGGCTGAGAAGCTGACCTCCGGACCGCTTACAGAGCCGGAGCACGATCTCCGCGAGCTACAGCGGATCACCGCCGATGTGCTGAGCCGGAGCGACGCGAACGCGACTGACATCCGGGAAACCTTAGCCCGCTTCGGCGTCAAGCGGTTGGCGCAGCTCAAGCGCGGGGACTACGACTCATTCTATCTCGCCCTCTACGACGCGGCATATCTCCGAGCCCAGGCGCGCATCGCGTCCGTACTCGCCGACGCGGAGGAAGTCGAGACGGCTTATGACGCCTGAGAGGGAAATGCGGCTGCGGCTCCTCGCGAACGGATACGAACCACTCCCGCTCGCCGGCCGTGACTGCCTCCTCGCGGGATGGAGCAAGGCCGCGATCACGCCGGACACGGCCGAGAGTTGGGAGCACGTCCCGCAGTGGAGCAACACCGGCCTCCGGTGCGGCCGCCTCGCCGTCGCCGACATCGACATCATCGACGCCGCTCGCGCGAAGGCTGTCGAGGCCGCGGTCACCCGCGAGCTGGGGCCGTCTCCTCTGCGTCGCGTAGGCAGCAAGGGTGTGGCGCTACTCTATCGCAACGAATCTCCGATTCGGAAGATCAACGTGAGCGGGAAGCTGCCCGGCGCGGACAAGCCGGAGCGCGTCGAGTTCCTCGGCGCCGGTCAGCAGCTCGCCGCGTTCGGCTTGCATCCGAGCACTGGCCGCGCGTACCAGTGGCCCCTTGAGTGCATCGGCGGCGATCCGACTCAGACTAGGATCGCTGACCTCCCCGACATTACGCCCGACAAGATTCGCGCCGCCGCGAATGCGGCAGCCGAGTCGATGCGCCAGCTCGGCTATGAGGACGTGAAGATCACGGGCGACACGGGCGAGCGCGAGCAAGGCAACGAAGCGCCCGTCGATTCGCCGCCTGTGCGCGCCGCGATGATCGAAGACATGCTCAGGCACGTTGACCCCGGCTGCGATCGTCGCACCTGGATCAAGGTCGCGGGAGCGCTGCGCTCCGCGCGCGTGATCGAAGATGACTGCGACCTCGCCGAGTTGTTCGCGCGGTGGTCGCGCGGCGCGTTGCACGGGATGGCGGAGCCGCCGACGAACTACAAGAGCGACGATGACTGCGCGAAGAACTTCGAGTCGTTGGATCAAGCCGCTGAGGAAATGCAGGTTGCGCGCGAGCCTGTCCAGCTTTGCGATGACGAGAGTCGCCCTGTGGCGGCGGCAGGCGGCGAGCGCAGCGGCGAGCTGCGGGCGATCGGCGCGCTTCCCGGACTCAGCCTCGCGGAACTCAGCGATGATTCGACCATTCTGAGACGCGACGAACGCGCGAACGGCTGTTTGCTGGGCCTCCAGGCCTAAACCCGACTCCTGCTGTCTGCGAGTCGAGACTCGAATGTAGCTCACGAAAAGCTTTTCCATCGCTCTTGCACCTCGTTTCCAAGTTGCGACAACGTCCGTTGTCGCTTCTTGTACACGCTCATAGGTTGCAGAATCTCGAAGAATCGACGTTAACGGCGCAGAATCGCGATGTTCGATCAATGCCTATAGAATAAGGAAAAATCGCGCGTTCCATGTTGCTGAGTCAGTTCTCTGCTCGCCCAACATAGACAACTAAAAAGATGTATCTCGCGCACTCGCGTCAAAAAACACAGAATGGAGGAGGCGAATCCCTTTTCAAAGAGAGGCCGGCCGGCCCTCGACGCGTCTAGGGCCGCTGGACTTCGGGCTATCAGATTTTCGCCCCACCCTTGCCGCGGCCGAGCTTGACATTGACGCATCTCGCTATATAGTTCGTTACGTAACATAAAATCCACTTGTAGTTACGTAACGTAAACGGTTGTGTCTCATGTCCTCTTTGACGAATTCGGAGCGTCAGAAACGCTTTCGGCAGCTGACTTTGATGGAGCGGCAGCTGAAGGCTGATGCCTTCGACCTGCTTCTTGCGGCAATTGAAAGCCAACAGACTATCCCGATCGACCTGCCAGACGGCCGGCTATTAAAGGTGATTGCACGCAGTGGCGAAGTCCGGGTTCAGATTCTCTCGGATGCGAAAAGGCAGTCCGCCATCGCACGCGCCCGCTTTCGCCTCCGCTATGGAGAGTAATGCTGCTTCACGCGCCCACGAGGAGGCATGAGCTATGTGGGGCGAACCGGTGCCGAAGTGGCGCACGGCGCGAAAGCAGCATCAATGCCAAGGTGACGGCTGCGCCAAGGTTATCGCGACCGGCGAACGCTATCTCGACAGGGCCGTTCGCCACCCGACGAATAGCCATCTCCGATACTGTAAGGAGTGCGCAGAGCCCGTTATCGAACGGGCCAATAGTTATCACATGTTCAGGGGTCGCAACGATTTTCCTGATCGCTATCACCAATACATTTCCGGCGCGCAATGGAAGACTCTCAAACGCAAAGTCATTGAGCAGCGCGGCAGCCGGTGCCAGCGTTGTGGACAGGTGAGTCCTTCCCTAGCGCTACACCACGTGCACTACCGTTCCTTGGGAAGCGAGCAGCCGGAAGATGTCGAGTTGCTTTGCCCCGAATGCCACACGCGAGCTGATGAAGCGCGCGCGACAAAGGGCCGGCCTAGGTACAACGAACCCGAGGAAGGTCTGATCGTCGGTCCCGATGGCGACCATTGGGGCAGGCTCGATCCCGATACGGTCTATATCCCGCTAAAAGATGGCCGGTACGTGCCAGTGCCATTTAAGCGGAAGGGAGAATCCTAGGTCCGAGGGACTTACTCCCGACGAGCAATTTGATTGTGCAACCGCTGGCGCTGATCGCGTCGGGTCTAGACCGCGTTCTCGCGCGACTGTCCGGGCGCAGCCCTAGCGCGGAGTCGCTTGCTGCCCTCATAATCTGAGCGTGCTGACCGTTCTCGGCGGCCGTGGTCCCACTGGATCGGCGGTGCCTTCTGCGGATCGCGCCGCCCCTCACTTCGTGGGGGGTGACGTGAGAAGCGGTGACGGAACGCGAGGCGCGCTGGACAGCCGGTTAGCCCGCATGGGGGCGAGGTCGAGACTCTGGCGACCGCCGGGACGTGAGCGCAGCTAGGCGCGGGCGGCTATAGGCCGCCGTCGAAAGCTAAGCGGCCGTTGACGTGAGTTCGGAAGACGCTG
>Ga0187893_10001956_pt1 | contig 46938 bp, 29 predicted proteins | sample MA1701074metaG_FD_139574 | JGI IMG/M metagenome (GOLD analysis project Ga0187893, IMG submission 139574) | White microbial mat communities from a basaltic lava cave in the Kipuka Kanohina Cave System on the Island of Hawaii, USA - MA170107-4 metaG ... | reverse complement strand
CCATGCTTCGTTGCTCCTCGTCGACGATACTCTCCGCCGTATCGCCTCCTCGTCTCGCCTCGCCTGACGCCAAAATCGCTCCGGCAAACCCTAGCCGGACTTATGAACGGGAGCACTTAGTTCACTACCGGGGCGAGTCACGAACTACGGAGTGCGTCACCCCCGCTCGGCCGCCCCGCAGGCCGCAGCTCACCCTCTTCAGGGAGCCTGCGTGGCGACTGAACGCACGGTCAAGTAACCGTTCTCGGGCCGCCAGGCCCGGTGAACGGTTACGATTCGAGATTCAGCTCGGCGCGTACCGGCGGACGACTTCGGCCCGAAGCCGGTCGCAGGTCTCTTCGATCGTGGCCTCGAGCCTCTCTTGAGTCCGGCGCATCTCGCCGGCGATGGGCATATCGAGCTGGGGGAGGTTGATCTGGACGTTGAGACTCGCGGTGCGGGACGCCGCGCGGAGGAATTCGATGGCCGCTCCCAGATCTCCCCCGGCCCGGAGGGAAAGCGCGTACCGGCGCGCGGTTTCGAGCAGCTTTGCGGCGAGCTGGAGGGCCTGCTCGAATCGCTGGAGCATCTGGATGGGGACCTCCGTGGCGGCGCGCGCTGCCGCCGGGACCGACCCCTCGGTCACTGCAAGGACTGCGGCGCCGCCTTTCGAGTCCCGGACGCTCCGGTTGGCTTCGAGAAGGTTCTCGAACGCTTCGACGTCGGCGATTTCGAGGTCCCGGAGCTTCTTGCTCAGATCGGTGGTCTCCTCGTGGATCGCCGAGAGGGTTTCGGCGGCCCCCGCCTTGGAGTCTCCCTTCAGCCGGTTGAGGGTCAGGCCGGTGACCATACGCAGGAGGGACGTCGCGTGCAGGCCCGTTCGCGCCGCGGCCGCGCCGCCGCCTGGGGTGGGAGTGGCCGCGGCGAGCCGCTCGGTGAACGAGAAAGCGCCCGATTTCTCGACGGCGTCCTCGATGACCCTCTCCCGCCTCTGGGGAGGGAGGCGGAGCAAGTCCCAAACGGCGCCGGCCAGCGCCTCGCGAGGTACGACGCCGATCAGCTCGCTCTCGAGGACGGTCGTCCCGAGCCGCCGCGCTTCTTCGCGCACTCGGTCCATCACCTTGGTGATCGAGGTGACTCGGTAATCGAGAATGTTGATCGCGATCTGGACCAGACCCTGGCTCGCAAGCGGCAGGCCGAGCGCCCGAACCGCCGCCAAGCCCCGGGCGGATTCGCGGATCTCGCTGGCGACGGTCTTGGCGGTTTCGAGGTCGTTCGTGTCGAGGATGACGTGGAGCGCGATGATGAAGAAGCGGGCGCCAATGGCCACGGAACCGGCCCTCGGATGCGGCCGTGCGGGGCCGAAGTCGGGCGGGCCGACCGGGAAACCGTTCGCCAGGTGACCTTCGAAACCGGCGCGGCGCAGATCGGAGAGTGAGCGGCGCTCCGCGCGGGTCGCCGACTCTTCGTAGAGGAACACCGGAAGCTGGAGCTTCGCGCCGACGTCCTCGGCGAGCCGCCGAGCCAGCTCGGAAGCGGCCTCCATGGTCGTCGTCCCTAGCGGCACGAAAGGGACGACGTCCATCGCCCCCATGCGCGGATGTGTGCCGCGGTGGCGGGTCAGGTCGATCGTTTCGATCGCCTTACGGATGAGGTCGAAGGCGGCGCGCTGGACCGACCGGCCCGGGCCGGCGAAGGTGAAGACCGTTCGGTTCTGATCCGGGTTCGGGTCGCTTCGGATGAAGACGACTCCCGGGACGGAGCGGACGATCGCCTCCATCTCGGCGATCAGCCGAACATCCTGACCTTCACTGAAATTGGGAACGCATTCCACCCAGCCGTGCAATGGACTCACCTTGAATTGGGGATTCGAAGTCGGCGGGATTTAATCAGAGCGGCCGTTCACCGGCAAGCTCCATTTGCCGCCCGCTGCGTCGATCTTGCGGAGAGGATCGCCGCAGGTGGAAAAAAACCGCGCAGCCAGGGGAGCAGAATCCGAAGCTCCTTGAGACCGGGCGACGATTCGGTCTCGCCCGGCGACCCCGGCTGCGCGGCGGCGCGGTGAAGACGATCCTTTAACCTGGGGGGGAGCGACCCCCTTCAGGCCCAAACAGGTACCTTTCGTTAGTCGTCGGTTTCGGAGCGGCGCTCGGGATCACTCTTCCAGGAATCCCTCCAGGTGCCGGCTGCGAACCGGATGCTGGAGCTTCTTCAACGCTCGGATTTCGATCTGGCGGATCCGCTCGCGCGTCACTTTGAATTTCTTGCCTAGTTCCTCGAGGGTGTAGGTGCTGTCCCGGCCGATTCCGAACCGCATCTTGATCACCTCTCGCTCCCGCAGGCTCAGCGTGGAGAGAATACCCTCCAGCTTGTTGCGGAGCATTTCCTGGGTGACGGCGGTCGTGGGCGAGTCCACGCTCTTGTCCTCGATGAAGTCGCCGAACGTGCAGTCTTCGTCGTCGCCGACCGCGACGCTGAGCGAGATCGGGGGCCGGGAGAGCTTCAGAACTTTGCGAACCTCCTCGCGTGGGAGTTCCATGGTGTCGGCGATCTCGGACACGGCCGGGGGATGGCCGTTCTTGTAGGTCAGCTCCCTGGTGACGTTCATCAGCTTCGTCATCGTGTCGGACATGTAGACGGGAAGCCGGATCATGCGGGACTTCTCGGCTATGGCACGAGAGATCGCCTGACGGATCCACCAGGTTGCATAGGTCGAGAACTTGTACCCCTTACGGTATTCGAACTTCTCGGTCGCCCGCATGAGGCCCGTGTTGCCTTCCTGAATGAGGTCCAGGAACGAGAGCCCTCGTTTCCTGTAGCGCTTGGCGACGCTGACGACCAGGCGGAGGTTTCCCGAGGAGAGACGGCTTTTCGCCTTCTCGTATCGCTGAAACTCGTGGTCGATCTCCTCCGTTCGCTGCAAGAAGGAGGCGTAGTTCTCGAATACCGCCTGATTCACCGAATGTACCCCCGGGTGCGAGCTGATCCGAACGCGCTGGCGGGGAGCCGGCAGCACCTGACGGAGCTCGTGCGCGAGCTTGAGGAGGGCCGCGCGCCAGCGGGTCAGGTACTTCATCTTCAGGTGGAATTTCTCGATGAGACGGATGTTTGTTTGGAGGAGCCGCTGGAGCTTCTTCCGGTTCGCTTCAGAGGCGGCGGAGGTCTTCGAATAGCATTCCTGCTTGAGGAACAGCTCCTTGGCGACGTCGATGTTCCCCCGCAGAATTCGTGCAGTCTTCTCCATGATCTTGAAGAACTCGCAGCGCTCTCCCTTCTGGGAGAGGTTCACATCGAGCGCTTTTTCGATGAGGAGTTCCTTCTCCAGGATCAACTCGAGGACTTCCACGGCGCGCTTTTGACCGAACTGCGTGCCGAAGACCAGCTCGCGCAGCCGCAGCCGCGAAGCTTCGATCTCCTTGGCCAGAGAGACCTCTTCTTCTCTCGTGAGGAGAGGAATCTGGGACATCTGCGAGAAGTACATTCGGATCGGGTCGTCCAACTTCCGGATGGCCATCTCTTCATCGTCGATCTCGTTGACGGGTGCCGGCGGCGCAGCCGCGACTTCGGCGGGCGCCTCCTCAACGACTTCGATGCCGCTCGCCTCGAGCGCGGCGAGGATCTTCTCCACCATCTTCGTGCCTGCAGAACCAAAGGTCGGGATCCGGTCGGTCAGCTCTTCGAACGTGACGCTCGACCGCCCTCGAAAGGGCTCCAGGAGCTTCTCGACGGTCTTACGGCTGGCGGTTCTGGACTCCACTCGGGACCTCCTGGTGGGATTCAGGGGTTTCTGGGGATAAGCACACGTTGCCGGCCTCAAGGCCACGATTCAACGTGAGTGGATTGGCGACTCTTCGATTTGCAGCGACTCTCACGACTTGATTTGCTGAATTGCAAACGAGAGGCCCAAATCCGGAATCCCGGAAAGAGATGGTTAAGATCGATTGCTAAATAGAGTTAATACTGCCTAAACCTGGGTCAGGGTCCCAAGAGCCGTCCGGGGTGTCATGAACTTGACATCCGGCGGGTAGGATTTGTGGCAGAAACGCCACAGGGAATAACCTCTGGGCTGGAGAGGGACTTGCGTTCTTTATCACCGTTGATAGATGAGCGGGCCTGGGCTCTTAGCCGGCGGGCGACCCTGAAGAATCCCGGAGCGTCCCGAGAGGAGTCCACGGAGCGCAATGGGTTTTGCGTGGGCCCACTTACCACCGGCGTTCTTGCACCACAGGACAATCAAAATGCCGTCCCGCGTCCCCTGACGGACCAAACTATCCACTTTTAGCGCAATCGCTTCGACTGGCCGCCCGCCGTCCGAGCCGCCCGGAGAAACCGGAGCCGAGAATTCGCCCTCGGAGAGAATCTCGAGGCTGGAGGCGGGGGGTTGGTCAACCTCCGGCGACGCCAGCAAGTCGGCCAGGCTTGTTCCGGCTACGATCCGATACGTTCGGTCTCCCAGCCGTCCGTGCACCTTCACACCCTCCAGGATTCCGAGCAAGGCGACCGGCAAGCTCTGGACAGGGATCTCGAGATCCGGGTTGTCGACTGTGCCCGCCCAGCTCGAACCGGCGAGGAGAGCGCCCATCTGCCCGTCGAAGAGATACGCATGCAGGTCAACCGGACCGTTCGGGAAGAAAGTCGTGTCGAGGCTGAAGGTGACGACGACCGGTCCATCCTGGCTCCCCGGCTTCACGGGATGCAATGCGATGAATCTACTTCCCTGGTAGATCGCGAGGTACGCGACGGTCTGGGAGTAGACCTCCACCGAAAACTCCTTGCGGTTATTGAGCGGCTCCCCGTCGTTCGGTCCGTGGATGGTGAGCAGCGCGCGGGCCGGAGTGGCCCCTCGATCGTCGGCTTGAATCTGGCCCCCCAGATTCGACGCGGTCACCATGAAGGTGAAGCCGCTCAGAAGGGCCGCCAGGACTCGGAAGTCGCGCCTACGCACGGGTCGCCAAACATCCCTTCTGCAGGGTGGCAATGAATAGCCCGAGGCTCCCCCGATCGCCTCTGATCACTTCTGACCGCCTGCAGTACTCTATTGCTCCGGAGCGCTCCGGAGAGAACAACTCCGGAATCACGCTTCTCAGAGGACCCACTTCACCTTTCAGCAAGACCAGATTTTAGAAGCTGCTTGCGGGGGGATCAACTGAATCTTTCGGCGGCCGAAGCTGAGTGGGGGGCGCGCTCAGTTTTCCGTCCCCCGGCGGAATTTCTTGAGCAGTCGGTGGAACGACTCTCGAGAGATCCCAGCGGCCCGGGAGGCGCGCGAGACGTTGCGGTCGTTGGCTTCGAAGACAACGTCCAGGTATTTCCGGATGAACTGGTCGCGCGCGGGGCGCAGAGGCAGGCGATGGACCGGGTCGAGCGCGGCATGGGTCGGCTCGCGTCCGATCGGCGCCGAGTCGAAAGCGCAATCCGCGGCCTCGATCACGGTTGAGGCCGCCAGGAGCGCGGTCCTGTCGAGAAAATGCCTCAGCTCGCGGACGTTCCCCGGCCAATCGTGGGCGAGGAGGAGTCTCAGCGCCTCGGGATGGATAGTCTTGGCAGGCTGGCGCGAATCCCGCGCGATCTCGTTCAAGAAGTGCTGCACCAAGAGGGGGATGTCCTCCTTACGTTCCCTCAAGCTCGGTATCTCGATGCAGATGCCGTTCAGGCGATAGAAGAGGTCCTCGCGGAACTTGCCCTCGTCGACCAGCGCCTTCAGATTCTGATTCGACGCCGAGATGATCCGCGTATCGACCGCGATGGTGTCTTTTCCGCCGACGCGTCGGATTCTCCCCTCCTCGAGGACCCGCAGGAGCTTCTTCTGCATGGAGAGGCTCATATCCCCAACTTCATCCAGGAAAAGCGTTCCCCCGTTGGCCAACTCGAAGAGGCCCTTGCGCTCCGCGACGGCCCCCGTGAAGGCTCCTCGAACGTGTCCAAACAGCTCGCTCTCGAGAAGTGTCTCGGAGAGAGCGGCGCAGTTCTCCGAGATGAACCGCTCCTTCCTTCGACCACTCGACTGATGGACGGCCCGCGCGACCAGCTCCTTCCCGGTTCCGCTCTCCCCCGTGATCAATACCGGAAGGACCGTGTCGGAGACGCGTGGCAGGACGCGGAAAATCTCCCGCATTCGCTTCGATTTCCCCACGAGCTGATGGAAGCGGTTCGTGTCCGCGTCCTCGATTTCCTTCCGCCTCAAGCGCTCGCGCGCCTGCTTCAGCTCCTCCGTACGCTCGTTCACCTGATGGAGGAGCCTCCGGCCGAGTTCGTTGAGCTGGACGTTTTTTTCGGCCAGGTCGCGGCTGCGGCGCTCGTTCTCTTCGCTGAGACGGGCGTTCGTGATCGCGATGGCAGCCTGGGCGGAGAAGGTCTCAAGAACGCTCTGGTCGCTGGCATCGAAGGCGTGTTTGCGGAGCCGGTTGTCGAGGTAGATCGCCCCGAGGACCTCTCCCCGTGAGAGCAACGGCACACAGAGGATGGAGCGGAGCCGGAGGTTCTGGATGCTCTTCGACGCCGAGAAACGCTCGTCCTCGACGGCGCTGCTGAGGAGGGCGGGACGCCCCGTCCGCATGACCTCCGCCGGAATGGTCCGGCTGATCTTCATTTCCGGCTGTTGGATCGCCTCGTGGTCGATGTTCCGAGCCACGGTCACTTCGTCCCCTTCTCCGGTCGAGGACCGCAAGATCACGCATCCGCGTTCCGCGTTCATCAGCTCCAGGACGGCGTCGACGAGCTTCTCCAGAAGGAGGTTCAGGTTGAGCTCGCAACTGATCACATGGCTCACTTCCTGGAGCTTGAGGAGCTTCAAGTTGAGGGCGCGGATCCGCTCGATCTGCTCGCCGCCCGCCTTCGGTTCGCCCTCCGCCGCCGGGAGAGCCGCTTCCGCTTCGGGGGGGTCCGCCGCTCCGCGCACCTGCGAGAGCTGCTCGCTGAGCTTCTGCACGTCGCGCCGGTCCCGGGTCTGAAAGAACTGCTTCTGGAATCTCTGGGGAAGGATCTTGAACTCTTCCTGAAGGATCGTTTCCGCTTCGCTCACGTGGACTCGGGCCTGAACCAGCTCGTCCCTCTTCTGGAGAAGAAGCGCCAAACGGTAGTGCAGTTGCCAGGTGAGATCGGGCAGGTTCACTTCGCTGGCTTCGACCAAGCCTCGCTCCAGAAACTTCCGGGCCCGGTCCTGCGAGCCACCCGCCATTTCGCCCTCGATGCGGCCGCGCAAGAGGAAATAGCGGGGGACCAGGTCCCGGATTCCGAGTTCCTCGAGGGTCCCGTAGGCCTCTTCGAGGATCTCCGACGCCCGCTCGTGGTGTCCGAGGTCCAATGTCAGCGCGCAGCGCTCCAAGAGAACCTCGGCGTGGTCGCGCCGATTGCGATTCTCCCGAAAGAGTGTCTCCGCCCGGCCGAGATGCCCTTCCGCCTCGCGGAAACGTCCATGGTCCATGCTGATCCGACCCAGGTGGAGAAGTGCGGATCCGACAATGAGCTGCTGGCTCCCCCGGCGTGCCTCCGAAAGCTCGTCGTTCAGGATGGCCGCCGCATCGTCGTACGCTCCCACATGAATGAGGATGCGCGAGAGGATCTCTCGGGCTACGAGGAGCCCCAGGCTGTTGTCGAGCGACTTGAAGCCATGTTCTCCGCGCTCGAACTCATGGAAGGCATCGGAAATCCTTCCCGAAAGGAAATACAGCTCGGCAAGCTGGACATGAGAGTAAGCCGCCCCCATCCGGTCGCCTATTTCCCGCCGGATGGAAAGGCTCTTCTCGGCGAAATTCAAGGCCTTGTCCAGCTCCCCCTTCGACTGGTAGATCTTGCCGATTCGGTAGTAGGAGAAGGCGATTCCCGAGCGGGAATTGAACCGTTTGCGCTTCTCCAGGCTGCGGAAGGAGTAGTCGAGCGCCTCGTTGTACTTGCCCTCCAGCTCCAGGATGTTGGCCAGGTTGTTCATCCCGGCCGCCATCCCGAACTCGTCTTCGATCCGCGAGAACAGGTCGATAGACTTATGGTAACAGAGGGCGGCTTGGCGGAGATCATCCCGCAGCCTATAGACGAGGCCGAGGTTGTTGTAGCTGTTCGCAATGCCCTTGAGATCGCCGATCTCCCGCCTCAACCGGAGAGCATCCCGGAAGCACTCGAGCGCTCGGTCGTGATGGGCACGGTTAAAGTGGATGGTTCCGATCTGATTCAGGAAGAGAGCTAGGGTGAGCTTGCATCCGGTCCCTCGGGCGACGGTCACACCCCAATTCAAATGTTCCAGCGCCTTGTCGTATTCCCCCCTGGCAAGATAAACCTCGCCGACCGCCCCCAGGGCCTCCAGGAGGCGCGCCGGCTCCCCTCCGGTTTGAACGAGCGCCAGAGCCTGGAGGTGCCACGCGAGGCTCCGGGCTGTGTCGTTCTGCCGAGAAGCGATCGATCCCAGGAGGCTGTGGACCCGGGATTGGAGCGCCGGCGCCGAGACGAAGCTCTCGAGCAGCCCGAGCGCCTGGCGGGCGGCCGATTCCGCCTGCTGGAACTGTCCCCGGCCAAGGAGAAACTCGGCCATGGCCTGGAGCGCTTCGACCGAATCCGGGCCGGGCGGACAGCCCGCCAGGAGGTCCAGACTCTTCTCCAGGAAGTAGAGGGCGTTGGACGGGTCTTTGTTTTCTCCGTAGACCTTGCCCATTTCCCGGTAGATCCGAGCGCGGCGCAGCGGGTCGCTCCCCGATCCGGCCGACCGGCGGTCATCGAGGGAAAGAAGTACCGTGTACTTTTCGATCGCACGCGAGTAGTTCTTTTTCAATTGGTGAAGCTGAGCCAGTTCCTGGTTGACCGTCCAGCGAAGTTCATCGGGCGATGGGCCGCCGGGATCCGCCGGAGCGGATTCCGTTCCCATGCCGAGGTTGTCGGTCACAGCGTCGAGGAGTCGGATCGCCGAATCCGGCGCGCGAGCCCTTTGATGGCGCCGCGCGGCCTGGAGGGAGGCGCGGAAATGGACGGCCGCGTTGCCGGACCGCTCGGCGTGAAAGGCGGCCACTTCCGGGAAGCGAAAATCCTCCGGAGGGTCCTGAAGGTGAGGCGCAAGAAGGTGGCGGTGACAGTCGGCCATCCTCTCCTGGGGAACCTGACGTTCGTAGATCTCTCGGAGGGGTTCGTTGGACCAATCCACTTCAAGTTCGCTTGGGCCGTCGACGACGCGCAAGAAACCCTCTTCGACCCACCGTCGGACCGAAGCGAGGGATGCAGGCTCGCCGCCGTCCGGAGCAGACCCGGCGGCAGCCGTTTGAGCCGCGCCGGCGTCCCGGCAGCGGAGTCGGTCCAGTTCCGAAATCGGAAGCGGCCCATGAGCCGCCGCCAGGAGATCGAGAAGGGACCTGTCCCCTTCCGTCGAAAGGAGCCTCTCCAGCGCGGCCTGGTGGGCATCCTCGGGAAAATGGACCGAGGCGAGTCCCTCATCACGGTGGTGCCCGTCGAGGATGGGCGAAAGCCGCCGGGCGATCTCATCGAGAAGGCGCGGCGATCCCCCGCACTTGTCCTGGATCCGCTGGAGGAGTTTTCCCGTCAGGGTGAGGCCCGGCAAGCGCCGGTTGAGCCATTCTCCCACCCTTTCCTGCCCGAGCGGCCTCAGCTTCACCTTCAAGGCGAAGGGCTGCGATGCCAGATCGGCAATCCGCTCGAAAGTCGCCGCCCCAGCAGCGGCGAGCCCCTGTCCGTCGGCGCCGAGGCTTGCCGGAGTCTCTTCGAATTCGGCGAGGATGAGAAGCCGGAACGGTTCCGCCGCGGCGGCGCGAGGGCCCTCGGCATCCGTTTCCACGGCTCGCGACGGGGAATCCTCCTCCTCACCGCGCCGTCTCAGTTCGACGTTGCGGGCGATGAACTCGATCAGTTCGATGGTCTCCGCCTCGCAGCGGCCGAGGTTTCGGACCATGAGGACGAGGGGCGCCTCCCGGCTCGCTTCCATCAGGAACTCGGCGATGCCATCGAAGAGCCACCCTCGCGCCTGCGACAGGTCGCGGCAGGAGGCGGACGGCGAAAGTCCTTCGGCGAGGCTCGGCACGAGGTGCGCCAGCCACGGACAGAACCTCCGGTAGCGCTCCTGGGATATGTCGATCCTCTTTAGGATCTTCAGGAGGATCTCCGTGATGGCCTGATAGGGATAGAGAGCGGGGGTTCGAGCCCGACCGGCGAACCACCTCGCCCCGTGCAGCTTCGCGGCCGCCTCGACCTCCTCGATGAGCTGCTCGCCGAACTGCCCGGGATCCGTCTCGACGATCACGAGAGAGCGCTGCGACTCGCCGAAGGAGAGGGCTTCGACCTCGCCCGTCAGGAGCGACAGCTCGCGCTCCCAGCCTATGCGGGGCACGTCGGCTCGAAAGGAGTGAGTGGGCGAGCGGCTGGAAGCCGCCCCCAGCCGCTCGAGCTCGTCGACGACGGCCAAGGCGTCGGGCTGGCGTTCTTCTTGATTGGGATGAACCAGTCGAGCGACCATCCGCCGCAGCCCTTCGGGAGCCGAGGCAAGGAGCAGAGCGACATCGAGCGGCTTGGCCGAATGGATCGCCTCCGCCAGCTCCTGGGGAGTCGTTCCCTGGAACGGCGAGCGCCCGGTGATGGCCCACAGGATCGAGATGCCGAGCGAGTAAAGATCGCTCCGCTGGTCCGCGAAGGAACCCGAGAGAACTTCACGGGAAACGAACGGAAGCGTTCCGCGCAGGCGGCTCCCCAGCGGCGTGGTCTCGGACTCCGCCAGGTCGAGATCGATGATCTTTACCTGGAACTTCTCGGGGATCGAATCCTTTCCTTGCGGGGCCAAGAGCAGGTTCTGCGGCTTGATATCGTGATGGAGGAGACCGTGCATATGGATGGCGTGAAGCCCGAGGGCCACATCGGCTAGGGCACAGTAGAGAATCTTCCATCGCCCTTCGTACTCTTTGCCCGTGAGGTCAATCGGTTTCGCCCCGGCAGCCTCCGGGAAGAGCCGCAGAAAGGCGGCGCGCAAGTTCAGGCCGTCGATGTAGGAGGAGGTGATGAAGAAGTCGCCCACGCTTGGTTTCACCGACCCTCCCTCACCATTGGACGCCGCTCCGTCGACCTCTTCGACCCGCCCGAAGTCGTAGACTTCCGCGATCAGCGGATGGTGCAGGCGGCGCAGAGTCTCGAATTCATGTCGAGCGCGAGCTGGATCTCCTTCGGGGGACGCGGACAGGATTTTCAGGGCGCACGCTCGCCCCCCGTGCAGCGCGTCTTCGACCAAGAGGACCCGTGAGCGGCTTTCCTCGTTGGTCAACTCGCTGCGGACCCGGTAGCGCCTGTTGATCGTGAGGTCCATGTTGCAGAAACGCCACAGACTGAGGCTGGTATCATAACCGAAGTCCCTGCAGCCACAACCGGGAGTGTTGCGCTTCTGCCACACAAGGCTCGGGCCGACGGCCGACGGGGCCCACCGATGGCTCAGCGGGTGCAATGGCTGAGGGTGAGGACGGACCGCCGGAGGCCGGAGCGCTTCTACGGCAGCTCTTTCTCCAGCTGGTACTTGCTGATTTTGTTGTAGAGGGAAGTTTTGGGGATCTTGAGCTTTTGCGCGACGAGGCTCTTATTGCCTCGGGCGGCATAGAGAGCTCGGCGGATCAGCTCCCGCTCGAGCCGCTCGGTCGCATCGCGGAGGGTCAGCTCCGAAAGCTGCCTCTCGAAGCTCTCCTGGAACAGCTCTTCGTGATTTCCGCGCAAGATCGACTCGGACAGATCGCTGGCCCGGATGCCGCCGTCCGACATGGCGTGGAGGCGCTTCACTTCGTTCTGCAGCTCCCGGATGTTTCCAGGCCATCCATAGGCGCTGAGACGCTGGAGAGCTTCGGCGTCGATGGACTTGACGAGGCCGCTCTGGCGGCCCATTTCGGCGAGGAAATGCTCGACGAGCTCCGGGATATCCTGGCCGCGCTCCCGCAGAGGAGGGAGGCGGATGTTGATGACGTTGAGCCGGTAGTAGAGATCCTCCCGGAATCTACCCTCCTTGCACTCCTCCAGGAGATCCTTGTTGGTCGCGCAAACCAGCCTCACATCGACATGGATGAAATCCTTGCCGCCGACGCGCCGGATGACGCCTTCCTGAAGGACGCGCAGCAGCTTCTTTTGCATGGAAGGGCTCATGTCGCCCACTTCGTCGAGGAACAGAGTGCCGGAATCCGCCAGTTCGAAGAGTCCCTTCGAGTCCTTGTTCGCTCCCGTGAAGGCTCCTCTGACGTACCCGAAGAGCTCGCTTTCAAGGAGCGTCTCCGTGAGGGCGCCGCAGTTCTCGGAGACGAACGGCTTCCCGCTGCGCGGGCTGTTTCGATGGACGGCCTGTGCTATGAGCTCCTTGCCGGTCCCGCTCTCCCCATTGATGAGGACCGGAGCGCTCGAACCGGAGACCCGGTCGAGGAGCTGGAAGATCTCGAGGAGGGGCGGGCTCGATCCGACGATGAGCGAGTAGTCCCCCTTGAACCGCGCACGGTCCGGTCGCGGCCGCACCGGATTCCGCGGAGTTGCGGGCACCGCCCCTGCCGCCGCGGGAGAATTGCGGGCCTGTTCCTTCAGGCTCGTCACGTCGAGCCAGAGGGACCGGTTCTCGCTGGAAAGCCTCTCGATCATGTGAACGGACGCGAGCGTCCCCATGACCACCGCGATCTCCTCCCACCGGGATGGATCGCCGGCGAGCGGCTGGAAGCGGTGATCGAAGTAGACGATCCCGACGATCTCTCCACGGGCGGTGACGGGCGCCGCACCGTAGCCTCGGGAGGGAACTTCCGGTTCGCCATCGCTCCGGCCTTCCGATGTGCGGTCCGGGACGACGATCGCCCGCCGGCTTTCGAGGGCGCGCTTGATGAACGCCATGGGCGCCTTCAGCTCGGGCTCGCGGATCGACTCGCGGTCAATGTTGACCGAGACCAGGCATTGCCCCATCGCGGGGGCGACGCCGCTCCCGGGCTTCCCGGCCTGCACGTCGAAGAAGAAGACCCTTTCTGCCCCGGCGGATTCAAGCACCCGTGTGATCAAGGTCCGGAGCCCCGTGAAAGGGTCGTCCGGCTTCTGGGCCATGAGCCCGATGACGTCGCGCGTCCGCGAAAAGGGGCCGACGGCGGCCGATTCCGTGCCCGAGTCCGCGCCGGAGGCCATCGCGAGGAGCGACCCTTCGACTTGACCCGCGACGGGCCGGGAGAGGGGGGTCAAGATCTCCGCGATGACGCGCTGAGCCGGGAGATCCGTTTGCATGATCCGAGCCTCGATACGTTAACGAAACCTTCCGGCCAGTCCGTCATTGGAGGCCGGCGGAAGGAGCCGGAGCAATGAACCCGATATTCGGCCGGAAAAACCCGAATGCAGCCTCGTCTTGTTTCCCCTGTCCAGCGGCAGTATATCATCCCGCTTTTCGGACAACGACCCGAGTCGCGGACGCGCGGGGCCGAGCGGTTGGATCGGCTGGATCGGCGCGAGGGCCGAGCGGCTCTCCTACCGAGGCATCCCGGTAGATGGAAGCGAAAGGCGTATGGCCAACGAAGAGCGAACTTTGATCATTCTCAAGCCGGATGCGGTGCAGAGGCGGTTCGTCGGCGAGATTCTCGGAAGGTTCGAGAGGAAGGGGCTGAAGCTGATCGCGCTCCGCATGACGAAGCTCGACAGGACGCTTCTGGAGAGGCACTACGCCGAGCACCGGGAGAAGCCCTTCTATTCCTCCTTGCTCGAGTTCATGGCCGCGGGGCCTGTCGTCTTGGGGGTCCTGGAAGGAAACAAGGCGATCGAGGTCGCGCGGAAGATGATGGGCAAGACCTTCGCCCACCAGGCTGAGCCCGGGACGATCCGTGGAGACCTCGGCGTATCCAGCCAGTTCAACTTGATCCACGGTTCCGACTCCCCTGAATCCGCCCGAAAGGAGATCTCGCTCTTCTTCACGGAGCGCGAGATCTGCGCCTATTCGATGCCGGACGGGGACTGGCTCCTGGCGGAGTGAGCCGGCAGCCGGGCCGGAACTCATGCCCCTGAGCCGCGAGGAGATCGAGGCCATCACCCGCGAGCTGGAGGCCCCGCTCCAAGGGGCGCGGATCCTCACGATCACCCGCCGCGACGACCGCTCCGCCATCCTGACCCTTCGATTGGCGAAGGGTCGGGGACTCGAGGGCGCCGAGCCTCCTCGACCCCGACGGCTGTTCCTCCTCGTTTGCGCGCGGCCCGGCTTTGCCCGTGCGCACCTCGTCGCCGATCCCTTTGCCTCGCCGGCCGCTCCCCCGGGGGAGTTCGAGTGGCTTCGGGGGCGCCTCCGCGGTGCGCGGATTCTCTCGATCCGACGGCCCGGACGCGGCCGAGCCATCGAGATCGACGTGGAGGTCCGCCGCGACGCACAGGCTCACGTTCCGCAGCGGAAAGGCGCGGAAAGGAAGCGAACCGAGAGGCGGATCCTCGTCCTCGAGCTCATCTCCTCCACTCCGAACGTCGTGTTACTGGACGAGCGGCGCCATTATCTCTGGTCGCTTCGCCCCGTGACCGACCGGCGGTCGCCGGAGAGCCGATCGGGGCCCCGTGCGGCGCTGCAGCCCGGGGAAACCTACGCGCCGCGGTCGCCCCCGCCCCATCCAGCGGCGATGGCCGCCGTGGCGGCGCTTCCGTGGCGCTACCTTCCTCAAAACGACGCGCTCGCAGCCAGCTTGACCTACATTGAGCGGAACTTCCCCTTGAACCTCGCTCTGGGCCGCTCCTCGGGGTTTGCGGAGGCCGCCGCGCTTCGGGAAGTGCGGCGTGCGGCCCTCCTGCGGAGCCTCAAGACGGCCGCCTCGAAGCGCCGGACGCTGCTCGCCCGGCTCGAGGAAGACCTCGGCCGGGCCAAGGAGGGAGAAAAGCGGTTGCGCTGGGGGGAGCTTCTCAAGAGCGAGCTGCCCCGATTGCGACGGGGGATGGGGCGGGTGGAGGTCATCGACTACTACTCCGCGGAGCTTCCGCGGATCGAGATCCCCCTCGATCCGGCGCTGAGCCCCCTGGAGAACATCCAGCGCTGCTTCCAGATCCATCGAAAGGCGCAGCGGGCGCTGCCGGCCATCCGGACGAGAATGGAGCAGGTTTGCGGCGACCTGGCGCGCATCGAGGATCTGGCCTCGGCGGTTCAGAAGGAACCCGGGGCTGGGGAAACCGGGGAGACGGAGCTGCAGGATCTCGAGAGGCGAGCCGCGCCGCTTCTCCGCCGTGAGCCCGGCAAGCCGCGGGCCCCGGCCGCCCCCGGCGCGAAGGGGAGCGAGGAGAGGCCGGGTCCCGCCGGGTCTCCTCGGGAGACAGGGCGCAGCGGGCCGAGACGATTCATCTCGCTCGATGGCTTCCAGATCCTCGTGGGGCGGAGTGCCGAGGAGAACGACCGGCTGACGTTCCGCTTCGCAAAGGGGAACGATCTTTTCTTCCACGTGGCCGGCCGCCCCGGCGCGCATGTCCTCGTCCGCACGCTTCCCGGCCGTTCCGTTCCCCTTGAGACCCTCCTCGATGCGGCGCAGCTCGCCCTCTACTATAGCCTCCCGGCCCGTGACTCCGCCGCCATCGAGCGGGGAGCGGCGGCGGACATCGATTACGTCGAGGTGAAGCACGTCCGCAAGCCCAAGGGGGCGAAAGCCGGACTGGTCCTGCTTTCCCGGCACCGAACACTGCGAGCGGAGATCGAGAAGGAGAGGCTGGCGAGGCTCCGAGAAACCGGCGGGCAGGAAACGACCGGCCGACAAACTCCCGGGCCGGCGGATCGCCATCAGGAGCGTCGGAGTCAGGGTCGTTGACCCCCCGGGAGTCCATGTGCTAAGTTTAAGCGCGACCTTCCAGAGCGAGAGCGACGAGAATATCAGCCCGAGGCTTCAGGGCGAGTTCGAAGCGACATCGCAGGATCAAGCAGGGATAAACCGGTGAAAATGACCCGATCCACGCACCTCCGGCGTTCTTTTTTCGTTTGGGCTCTGACCGTTTGTCTGGCGTGCGCGCTGGGCCTCGCGGCCGTTCCCGGCTGCCGCGGGGAGACTCGTCTCACCGACGCCGAGAAAGCTAAACTCATCGTCGAGAGGCGAAAGCGCGCGGTCGATGCCCTCGCCGAATTCAAGGCGAGCGGCGGGGAGGATCTGGAGGCGCTCGAACGCTACGTCCAGCTTCACCGCGAGAATACGGAGCTCGCTCCAGCAACATGCCCCAACTGCTGGGCCGAATACGGAGAGGCGCTTTCCATCTGGGGTTGGTATTACCATCACCGGCATCACGAGGTTCTGGAAGAGCTCGAGCAGGCGCGCCCGGATGAAAAGCCGGCCCTCGAGGCCGAGGCGCAGCGGTCCCTGGAGGAATACGAAAGGCTCTTCCACCACTCGAATCTCGCTTACGAGACCCATTTCCGGGACCGGTCGGTTAACTTCGTCCATCCGTATTCGTACGAGAGAGTGATGCGCCACTGCGAGGTCCTAGGGGATTTCGAGCGGGCGCTCTACTACCTCCAGAAGTACATGGACGCGTACCCGGAGATGAACGCACCCAGCCGCAAGAAGATCGAGGAACTGCGCCGGCTCTACAAACAAGAGCTGCAAAAGAAAAAAGAGCGCGGCTTCGACGACGAGGGTGTGGAGAGAAAACCGGCCCCGAAAAACTCCTCGAAGAAGAAGGCCGGCGCGTCCTCGACGCGTTCGGCGGCTCGATCCCAGGAGTGAAAGGAACGCCTGCCGCGTGGCCGCTTCCGGTCAGTGCCTTTTCTGCAGGATCGCGGCGGGTCAGATCCCCTCGAAGACCGTCGCGATCGGAGATCCGGACCTCGATCGCGCGCTCTACGCCTTCGAGGACATCCAGCCGCGCGCCCCTCACCACGTCCTCGTTGTTCCGCGCGAGCACATCGCCACGCTCAACGACCTGAAGCAGGATCACGCGCTCCTGGCGGGGCAGTTGGTCCTGGCGGCGCGAGCGATCGCCGCCGCCCGCGGGCTCTCGGGCCCGGGCTATCGCCTGGTCCTCAACTGCAACGCCGACGCGGGCCAGAGCGTCTTCCACGTCCACCTGCATCTCCTCGGTGGTCGCGTCCTGGGCTGGCCGCCGGGGTAGGTTCCTTGTTTCGCCTCCGAATCGGCCCCTGCAGCCGCAGCTCGAGCCTGCCGGTGGATTCTTCAGGGTGCTGTGTCTCGCTGCGTCCGTCGGGTGCCAGACGGAAGAGACGCTCAAGGAGCGCGAGCGGGCCCGCCGCATCAAGGAGATCTGCGAAGATCTGTCCATCACACGAAACGACTGGAGAGTAGAAGAAGATCCCGAGTCCCTTCGGCGCCGTGTCGAGTTGTTCAGGGGCTTGGTCGAGCTTGACTCCGCGAGGCTCCCTCATCTCCGGGCCGAGTACGGGCAGGCGCTTTCCATCTGGGATTGGTATTTCCATCAGCGGCATCACGAGATTCTGGAAGATCTATCGCAGGCGCGCCAGGAAGAGAAGCCGGCCCTCGAGGCCGAAGCCCAGCGTTACAAGGAGGAATACGAAAAGCTCTTCCACGACTCGAAGCTCGCCTATGAGACCCACTTCCGGGACCGCTCGGTCAAAATCATCCATCCGTACTCGTACGAGAGAGTGATGCGCCACTGCGAGGTCCTGGGGGATTTCGAGCGGGCGCTCTACTACCTCCAGAAGTACATGGACGCGTACCCGGAGATGAACTACGCCAACCGGAGAAAACTGGATGACCTGCGCCGGCGCTACACGCAGCGATTGAGCAAGAAGTGGCGCGTTCGAGACGTTCGGCTCCCGGTTCCTTATCGGAACAGGCTCGACCCGCCCACCCCACCCGCGCAATCCACTGCGCTCCTCTGCGTCCTTCGCGTCCTCGGCGGTTAACGTTCGTCACACGGTGGCGCCCGGTTTGACGCAATCGAAAACGCGATGGTATCTTTCCCTGCTTTTTGCCAGGAGAGCATCGAAAGTCGAATGACCACTGCAAACCCGACAGTCACGAGTCTACCGAGAGGCTCCGCAGGCTCCGAGGGCGTCGACATCCGAGGCGTGATTTCCGGGAGCACCTCCGACGTCGCCCTTTCCGAGCTGAGCAAGAAGGGGTTCAAGCAGGTCAAGGTCCTCAACCAGGCGGTAATCCAGAAGCTGATCTCCGAGGCCGTCGACCGCGTGATCTCCAACCGGGCCCAGAAAATCGGCCGCGAGGAACGCGAGAAGGTCATTCACGAGTCGAAGAGCCAGTTCGAGGCCTTGGCCAAGGAGCGCATCCAGCGGGAACGGGACCGGATCGGAGAGCTCGAGCGCGCCAACGAGTCCCTACTCACCGAGACGGAGGACCTCCGCCGCCGCCTCAAGGAGAGCGAAGCGGAGATCCAGCGCCTCAGCCAGCAGGGGGGCGGCACGGAGGCGTTGATGGAATCGCTCCTGGAGAGACTCCAGGGGATGCCCGGAGCTGCGGGCGGCAACCTCGGCCAGATGGAGAAATCGCTCGAAGCTATCGCCTCCAAGCTGGAGCGGCTGCAAGCCGGCTCCGGCGGGGGAACGGAAGTCGTGGACAAGGAAGTCCTCCTCGATGCGCTGTTCCGCACAAGCGGCGGAATCGAGGCGGAGTCGAACATGGCACAGGTCAAGGTCAAGGAAGCGAAGGCCGGCGGCGTCAAGGGTACGCTGGCGAAGCTCAAGGCATTGCAAAAAGGAGGAGGGAAAGATGGGGACTCATGAGGCTACCGAGCCCAAAGTCCATTCGGCCTCAGCCGCAGCCGCCGGCGGCGCCAAGAACTCGAAGCTGGAGCTAGGACGCGGGCTGGACGTCGGGACGGCCAACCTGGCGAGCGCTTGCCAGGACGTCGAGGGCAACGTCACGATCAAGCTGCAGCGGAACGCTTTCATCGACATCGAAGCGGACGACTACACCCGCACGATGCTCACCAAGCTGAACGTCCAGTACGTGGTGATCAACGGCAAGATGGTGGTCGTCGGGGATCCCGCCTTCGAGCTCGCCAACATCTTCAACCGCGAGATGCGGCGCCCCATGAAAGACGGCGTGATCAGCCCGAAGGAGACCGAGGCGATGCCCATCGAGAAGCTGCTTCTCGAGAATCTCCTCGGCACGCCGACGCAGCCGAACGAGAACTGCTACTTCTCGGTGCCGGCCGATCCGATCGACGCCGATTTCAACGTCGTCTACCACAAAGGGCTCTTCAGCGGCATCCTGAAGAAGATGGGCTACAACCCGAAGCCGCTCCTCGAAGGTCACTCCGTCGTGTTCGCCGAGCTGGCGAACGACGACTTCACGGGGATCGGGATCTCTTGTGGGGGCGGGATGTTCAACATCTGCGTCTCGTACAAGTCGATTCCGGCTCTCTCCTTCTCCACGTCGCGCGCCGGCGACTGGATCGACCGCAACGTGGCCACCGTCCTGGGCATCAAGGCCAGCCGGGCCACCGCGATCAAGGAGAAGGGCGTCAACATCCTCAATCCGAGGAATCGCGAGGAGGAAGCGGTCGAGATCTACTACCGAAACCTCATCTCGTACACGCTGGAGAACATCAAGAGGCGCTTCGAGTCCGCCAGCGGCATGCCCACCTTCCCGGAGCCGGTGGAGATCGTCTGCTCGGGCGGGACATCGCTCGTGGGGGGATTCATCGAGGTCTTCAAGGACGAATTCGACCGCATCAAGTTCCCGATCCCGGTGAAGAACATCCGGCGGGCCGAAGATGCCCTATACAGCGTCGCCAAGGGCTGCTTGGTGGCCGCGCTTTCGGATATCTGATTTCGCCAATCGAGGGAAACACCGCACCCGAGACCGAGCGGAGTCCAGAAACCGGAGGCCTGGCCGCCTCCGGAAGGACGCCACCCGGTCTCGTTTCTTTCTCCGCGGCCCCACCTGCGGCCGGCGAGGCTACGAAGGGGCTGTGAGAAGCGGTCCCCGCGTCCTATAATTCCCGCCAGTTGCCGTGAGAGGGATTCCAGCCCGTTTCCAGTTCGGCTTGTCCTTGGTCTTGGCCCTGGCGCTGATTTTCGCGGCCGGCGGTTGCCGCCGGTACTCCGACTCGGCCCTGGAGACGGAGAGCACCACCCCAGGCGCTGTCGCCGCGTCCCCTGTCGCCGCGGGCTCGCTTCCGCCCGTTGAAGACGTGAGATCGGCTCAGGAGAAGAACTTCAGCGAGATCATGAACCAGCTCCGCAAGTCGGCGGATCCTCCACAGGAGAAGATCCGCAAGCTGAGGAGCAGGTTCCTCCTCAACGCCAAGCACATCGAGGCGACGACCGGCATCAAACTCGCCGTGATCGCGAAGGCGGAGAAGGAGATCGCCGCGCTCGAAAAGCAGCTCGCCGACGAGTCGAGCGCGGCGTTCGAAGAGCTCCAGAAGGCCGTGGCGCCGCTCCTCTCGGGAGAGGCGGCCGACTTCGACCGCGCCGGCCGCCTCGTCTCGGAGTTCCGCGAGCGGCACAAGAACACGGCCATCGATGCCCAGGCGCTGGCACTGGAGGACCGCGTCCTGAGGTGCTCCAGCGCGGAGCGAGAGCTCGAAGCCCGGAAGTTGAAACTCAAGGACGACGACCCCGTCTGGAATATCGCCCTCCTCGAGGGCTTCGATCCTCAGTACAGGGATACCCCGGCGGCGGAGGTCGTTCAGCAGCTCATCGCCAAGAACTTCAGGGCCTACTCCGAGCGGCGGAGCGCCGAGATCGAGGCGGACAAGAACGCGAAATGGGAGGAATTCGACATCCAGGGGTTCGGTGTATCCTGGCCGCAGCAGACCGCGCCGCCGGCCAAGGTCGAGGAGGGGGTTCTCACCATTGGACCGAACACGAAAGAGACCAATGGGGACGATCTTGATACGTGCCTGCGCTTCGGAGAAGACGACTGGGTCGACGTCGAGATCCAGTTCGAAGCTCAGATCCAGATGAAGGCGCCGAAGACCATCCTCTTCGGCGCGCGCGGCGGGCGGGAGAAAGATGACACGTACAACTTCTTCTGGCAGGACCTCGCGCAACTTCAGCCCCCCGCTGATGCCTGGAACCACTTCCTCGTGCGCATCGAAGGGGGCACAATGACCATCGCGGGAGGGGGTAAGGTCGTCTCCAACACCCGACTCCGCGTCTCGCCGGGGCCGTTCGGAGTCCGCGTCCTCGGGGAGGACTCCCTCATCCGCCTCCGCAACATGCAATGCTGGGTCAAGAAGCGGGAGGCGTCCGCCGCGGGGGCCGATGAAAAGGCGGAAAAGAAGAAAAAGAAGAGCAAGAAGGGCAAGAAGAAGGAAACCGAAAAGGACACCGCAAAGAAAGAGACGGGCAAGGGGGGTGGGAAGTCGTAGGTGGCCCGAAGGTCGGCGTGGCCGGATGTGGGGGACTGGAGAGAGTGAGCGGCGTTTCATCCCATCGGAAGCCGGGAGACTGGCACGTTGATGTGGCCAAGGTCGCCGGAGTCCTCGTTCACGAGATCAAGAACCCCCTGAGCACCCTGAGCATCAACGCTCAGCTCCTCCTCGAGGACTGGAAGGACGCGCGAGAGGCCCGCGAGCAGCGCTCCGTCAAGCGCCTCCGCGTCATACTCGGGGAGGTCCAGAGGCTTGAGGGGATCGTCCAGGCGTTCTTGCGCTTCACCGAGCGTCACGAGCTGGCCCTCAAGGAGGAAAAGCTCAACGACGTCGTCGAGGAGCTCGTGGAGTTCATCAGCCCCGAAACCGACAAGAAAGCGGTGCAGGTGCGGACCCAGCTCGATACGACGATCGAGCCGTTCCCTTTCGACCGCGATCTCATCAAGCAGGTCCTCCTGAACCTCATCCTCAACGCCGAGCAGGCGATGGAGCCCAAGAGCGGCGGCGAGCTGATCATACTGACGCGGCGCGAGGGTTCCCGGAGCGGGCGCTGGGCATGCGTCGACGTCATAGACACCGGCGTCGGCATCTCCGAAAAGGCGCGGGAGAGGATCTTCGACCTCTATTTCTCGACGAAGCCCAACGGGTCCGGTCTCGGACTCGCGACATCAAGGAGGATCGTCGAGGAGCACGGAGGCACCATCGACGTCCAGAGCGAGGTCGGAAAGGGCAGCAAGTTCACCGTTCGCCTGCCGATGGCCTTTGAAGGCGAGGCGGCGGAGCAGAGGAGCGAGTGATTCCGCCTCGATCGGCTTTCTGGTATATGACTTGGACCGGAAAGTGAAATGACCACCTCCTCGAGCAAAGAGAAAACGCAGGCGGCCTCCCGGCCGGAGGCCGGCACCCGGCTCCCCGCCCTACGCGAGAAGGCGGAGGTTCCCCTCCCGGAGCACCCGAAGGAGATCCTGATCGTCGACGACGACCGCCGCCACGCCGAGACGACAGCGGAGGCGCTTTCCGCGGTCGGCTACAAGTGCGACATCGCGACGAGCGGCGGATCGGGCCTCGAGCATCTGAAGCGGAAGCAGTACGACCTGATTCTCACGGACCTCGTCATGGCCGACATCAGCGGCATCGAGATCCTCCGCCAGGCCCAGGAGCTGAACCCGTTCGTCGCCGTCATGGTCCTGACGGGACACGGGACCATCGAGACCGCCGTGGAGGCGATGAAGCAGGGGGCGGTCGACTACATCGTCAAGCCGCTCAATATCCACGCCCTGCGCATCCAGGTTCACAAGGCGCTCGAGGTCCAGGAGCTCCGGCGGATCAACCTGAGCCAGAAGCGCCAGCTCGGGGAGAACTTCGGCTTCGACGGCATCATCGGCAAGTCCGAGAAGATCCGCCGCGTTATGGAGATCTGCTCCCAGATCGCCCGGACCGACGTCGCGGTTCTCATCACGGGCGAAACCGGGACCGGCAAGGAGCTGATCGCCAAAGCGATCCACGAAAACAGCCTGCGCAAGGACCGCCATTTCGTCCCGATGAATTGCGCCGCCCTCTCGTCGCAGCTCATCGAGGACGAGCTGTTCGGCCACGAGAAGGGGTCCTTCACCGGCGCCAATTTCCAGCGGAAAGGGCGCTTCGAGCACGCGCACCGAGGAACACTGTTCCTCGACGAAGTGGGGGACATTCCCCCGGATGTCCAGGTCAAGCTGCTCCGAGCCCTGGAGAACCGGGAGATCGTCCGGATCGGCTCGAACGACCCGGTCAAAGTCGATGTCCGGATCATCTCGGCGACGCACCGAAACCTCGAGGATCTCGTGAAGCAGAATCACTTCCGCGAGGACCTCTACTACCGCCTCAAGGTCGTGACGATCGATCTGCCGCCGCTTCGCGAGCGGCGGGAGGACATTCCGCTCTTGATCCACCACTTCATCCAGAAGTTCTCGGAGGCCCATCGAAAACCCATCGAAGGGATCACGCAGGAAGCTGTGAACTACCTCGCCGCGCATCCCTGGAAGGGTAATGTCAGGGAGCTGAAGCACCAGATCGAGAACATGGTGGTGGTGGCACAGGGTCCGACGTTGGGCGTCGACAACCTCCCCGAGAACATATTCCGCCGTCCCGAAGGGAAGCCCGGCGCGAGCGGCCTCAACGGGTTGGCGGGGGTAACGATCCGGGAAGTGGAGCGTGAGCTGATCAAGAACACGCTTTCTCAGGTGAGCGGCAACAGGGAGGCTGCCGCGAAGACCCTGGGGATCGGCGAGCGAACCCTCTATCGAAAGATCAAGCGATACGGCCTGAGTTAACTTGGGAGGACGGCTGCCAGTCTGGCGGGGCTGCGCGTCCCCCGAGACACCTTATTCCTGCCATTCTGGCTTCTGGCACCTTCCCCCGAGGTTTTCGATGGCAAAGGCGGAGTGTGAGGCAGGTCGCCTCGATCGCTTAAGTTCCTTCTACAGAAGGACCTGATCCCACTCCAACTTCCATTCCGGGTAGGAGGGAATGGCCTTTGCTCTCCCGATGGAATCGACTGAAGGCGACCAGAACCAACGAGAGTGAGGAGGCTCACATGTCCAAGATCATCGGAATCGACCTGGGGACCACGAACTCCGTCGTAGCCATCATGGATGGGTCCGAGCCGCAGGTCATAGCCAACGCAGACGGCCACCGACTCACACCCTCTGTGGTCGCGTTCACGGACAAAGACCGACTCGTGGGGCTGACCGCCAAGCGACAAGCAGTGACCAACCCCCGCAACACGGTCTTCTCGATCAAGCGATTCATGGGAAGGCGCCACTCGGAGGTCGGGACAGAGGAGAAGATGGTCCCGTACAAGATCGTCGGTGGGGCCGATGAGCTGGTCAAGGTCGATGTGCACGGCAAAACCTTCACGCCGCCGGAGGTCTCGGCCATGATCCTCCAGAACCTCAAGGAGACGGCGGAGGCCTACCTCGGCGAGAAAGTCGACCGGGCGGTGATCACCGTGCCGGCGTACTTCAACGACAGCCAACGTCAGGCGACGAAGGACGCCGGGACGATCGCAGGACTCAAGGTGGAACGCATCCTGAACGAGCCCACCGCCGCGGCCCTCGCGTACGGGCTCAAGGAAAAGAAATCCGGGGAAAAGGTCGCCGTTTTCGATCTGGGCGGTGGTACGTTCGACATCTCGATCCTCGAAGTGGATGAGGGCTTCTTCAAGGTGCTCTCGACCAACGGCGACACCCACCTGGGCGGAGATAACTTCGACCAGATCGTGATCGATCACGTCGCCGATCAGTTCAGGAAGGATACCGGGATCGACCTGCGGAAGCACCAGATGGCCCTGCAGCGGCTGAAAGAGGCCAGCGAGAAGGCCAAGTGCGAGCTCTCCACGAAGAGTGCGACCGACATCAGCTTGCCGTTCATAACGGCCGACGCGAGCGGTCCGAAGCACCTTCAGATGGAGCTGACCCGGGCCAAGCTGGAGCAGCTCATCGATAGCGAGATCGAGCGTTGCCGCAAGCCTTGCGAGCTGGCGCTGAACGATGCGGGGCTCAAGCCCGAGCAGGTCGATGAAGTCGTTCTCGTTGGAGGGTCGACACGCATCCCGAAGGTGCAATCGCTTTGCAAGGGGCTCTTCAAGCGAGAGCCCAACCGCTCCGTCAACCCCGACGAGGTCGTCGCGCTCGGCGCCGCGGTTCAGGCGGGCATCCTCCAAGGAAACGCGCAGCTCAACGAGGTGCTTCTCCTCGACGTGACGCCGCTCTCCCTGGGCATCGAGACCCTGGGAGGGGTGATGACCCGCCTCATCGAGCGGAACACGACGATCCCGACGACGAAGAAGGAAGTCTTCTCGACGGCCACCGACAACCAGCCCGCGGTCGACATCAAGGTCTATCAGGGCGAGCGCGAGCTGGCGCGGGACAACCGACTCCTCGGCTCGTTCCTCCTGGACGGCATCCCGCCCGCGCCGCGCGGAGTGCCGCAGGTCGAAGTCTCATTCGACATCGACGCCAACGGCATCTTGAACGTCTCGGCGAAAGACCTCGGCACGGGGAAGGCGAAGTCGATCAAGATCACCTCATCGAGCGGCCTCTCCAAGGAAGAGGTCGAGCGGATGAGGAAGGACGCGGAGGTCCACTCCGATGAGGACAAGAAGAAGAAAGAGCTGATCGGCCTCAAGAACGACGCCGAGAATGCGGTCTACCGGACTGAGAAGACGCTGAAAGAGCACGCCGAGTCGATCGGCGAGAAGGACAAGACTCGGATCACCGCGGTCATCGACCGGCTCAAGGCCGCTCGCGACAAGGAGGACGCTGCCGGCATGAAGAAAACCATGGCGGAGCTCGAGGAGGCCACGCAGGAGATCGGGAAGGCGATCTACGAGAAGGCAGCGCGCTCCTCCGGGGCCGGCTCGACCGGCCGGGCCGCCTCCGATGAAGGTAAACCCTCCGACAAGGGCGGCAGCAATCCCAAGGAAGGGAAGGATGCCGACGGCGAGACGATCATCGACGCCGATTACGAAGTGAAGGATTAAGCCGCACGCTGTTTTTTCTGAAGCTTCGTTCAGCGAGCCTTTCAAATCGCCGCTTGCACTTTGCGTCCTGAGTTCCCGTCCGTTCTCGGTCTGCGGCAACGCCTCTCTCACTACAGCGATGAAAAGAGGGGGGCACCACGGATGCCCGGAGACAGGGCGAGAGCGCGACGCGCAAACTCGCTCCTCATATCCTCCACTTGGTCGGCTACCGTTCTGGGTGATGCCGGCGGTTCTGACGCGCTGCCAGGCAACTCTCCGTGTCTCCGTGCCTCCGTGGTGAAAATCAGCGGGGTAGGATTAGGGCCTTCGCCTTTGGACCCCGAGCCTGGGGGGTCCTATAATCTCACCGACACGGCTGGGGGATCGGCCAATAACTGGTTCCCACGCCGGTATTTGAGTTCAAGTTTCACCTTCGGTGGTTCGATAATACGAAATACGGAGGTAAGTCTTGATCGACTCAAGCCGCATCTATCAGATTGTCGAGCGGGGAGTGAACCGAGAGCGCTACCTGGAGTTGAACTGGTCCGGGAGCTTCACGGATTACCTGAATATCGTCATCGAAAGCCCGCGGGTGGCCCGAAACGCTTTCCAGCGGCTTTACGACATGATCGTCTCCTACGGAACGGTCGAGTACCGCCTCCACAAGGAGAAGGTCGTCCACTACAACTTCTTCGACGACCCGATTGGACAAGGCGAAGACGCCGTGTACGGGCTGGACAGGCCGCTGATGCGGTTGGTCGGGCACTTGAAGTCCGCGGCCTTTCAGTACGGGACGGAACGGCGCGTCCTCCTTCTCCACGGCCCGGTCGGCAGCGCGAAGTCGACGATCGCGCGGCTCCTGAAAAAGGGGCTCGAGAAGTACGCCCGGACGCCCGAGGGGGCTCTCTTCAGCTTCCGCTGGAAGATCGCGGAGGGGGAGGGCCGGGGCGAGTTCAATTGCCCCATGCACGAAGACCCGCTGCGCCTCATCCCCTCGGAGGTCCGGGAGACTGTGCTCGGCGAGATCGCATCCGGGCGCGAGGGCGAGTACCCGTTGTCGATCCAGGGATCGCTGTGCCCCTTCTGCCGGTTCTATTACCAGGATCTGCTCAGGCGGCAGCACGGCGACTGGAGTCGGATCCTCGACCACGTCGAGGTCTACCGCCTCGTCCTCTCCGAGAAGGACCGGATCGGAATCGGCACCTTCCAGCCGAAAGACGAGAAGAACCAGGACTCGACGGAGCTGACCGGCGATATCAACTACCGCAAGATCGCCGAGTACGGCTCGGATTCCGATCCGCGGGCGTTCAACTTTGACGGCGAGTTCCACGTCGCCAACCGGGGACTGATCGAGTTCATCGAGGTCCTGAAGCTGGATGTCGCGTTCCTCTACGACCTTCTCGGGGCGAGCCAGGAGCACTCGATCAAGCCGAAGAAGTTCGCGCAGACCGACATCGATCTGGTGATCATCGGCCACACGAACGAGCCGGAGTACCGCAAGCTCCAGAACAACGAGCTGATGGAGGCATTCCGCGACCGCACGGTCAAGGTGGACATCCCGTACATCACGACTCTGCGGAACGAGGTCCAAATCTACCAGAAGGACTACAACGCCCGGAAGGTGCGGGGGAAGCATCTCGCCCCCCACACGATCGAAACCGCGGCAATGTGGGCCATCCTGACGCGGCTGGAGGAGCCCAAGAAGGCTCAGCTCAGCTTGATGCAGAAGCTCAAGCTCTACGACGGGAAGACCATGCCCGGCTTCACCGAAGAGAACGTCAACGAACTGCGGGATGAGGCGAAGCGGGAGGGCCTCGACGGCATTTCACCGCGCTACATCCAGGACAAGATCTCCAATGCGCTCGTGAACGACGAGACTCACTCCTGCATCAACCCGTTCATGGTCCTGAACGAGCTCGAATCAGGCCTCAAGCACCACTCGCTCATCACGAGCGAGGACCAGAGGAAGCGGTACATGGAGCTCCTCTCCGTGGTCAAGGAAGAGTACGAGGACCTCGTGAAAAACGAGGTCCAGCGTGCCATCTCGGCCGACGAGGAGGCCGTGGCCCGCCTCTGCGCCAACTACGTCGACAACATCAAGGCCTACACGCAGCGGGAGAAGGTCCGCAACAAGTACACGGGTCAGGACGAGGAGCCCGATGAACGGCTCATGCGGTCGATCGAGGAGAAAATCGAGATCCCCGAGAGCCGAAAGGACGACTTCCGCCGGGAGATCATGAACTATATAGGCGCCCTGGCGATCGACGGCAAGAACTTCGACTACAAGACGAATGCCCGCCTCCAGAAGGCCCTGGAGCTGAAGATCTTCGAGGATCAAAAGGACTCGATCAAGCTGACCAGCCTCGTCTCTTCCGTCGTCGACAAAGACACGCAGGAGAAGATCGACGTCGTGAAGGGCCGTCTGATCAAGAACTACGCCTATTGCGACATCTGCGCGACCGATGTGCTCAACTACGTCGCCTCCATCTTCGCCCGCGGCGACACTAAGAAGAACTGACGGCATCGACCTCAGCGCGAAGAAAGGAGCGCGCACCGGGTGGTCAAGCGAGTCGCCCCTGACAACAACCGGTTCCGCCAGATCGTACGGGGCAAGATCAAGCAGAACCTGAAAGGCTATATCTCCCGCGGCGAGATCTTCGGGAAGCAAGGGAAGAGCACGATCTCGATTCCGCTGCCGCAGATCGAGCTGCCGCGCTTCTGCTACGGACACCAGCAGACGGGTGGCGTCGGACACGGGCAGGGCGACCAGGGGACCCCCATCGCGATCGATCCGCACGGCGCGCCGGGCCAGGGGGCCGGCGGCGAGGGGAGCGACCACGTCCTTGAGGTGGACCTGACCATCGAGGAGCTGGCCGAGATCCTCGGAGAGGAGCTCGAGCTCCCCCGCATCCAGCCGAAGGGGGAGCGGAACATCAGCAGCTCCACGGACCGCTACAGCGGGATTCACCGGACCGGGCCGGAGTCGCTCCGCCACTTCAAGCGAACGTTCAAGCTCGCCCTCAAGCGGCAGATCATGACCGGCCTCTACAACCCGGAGCGGCCGGTGATCATCCCGATCCACGAGGACAAGCGGTTCCGTTCCTGGAAGAAGAAGGAGATCCCCAAGTCCACCGCGGTGATCATCTACATGATGGACGTCTCCGGCTCGATGGGGAACGAGCAGAAGGAGATCGTCCGCATCGAGTCCTTCTGGATCGACACCTGGCTTCGGTCCCAGTACCAGGAGCTGGAGACGCGCTACATCGTCCACGACGCCACCGCCCGCGAGGTGGATCAGCACACGTTCTTCCACATCCGCGAGGCGGGCGGCACGAAGATCTCGTCGGCCTACACGCTCTGCCGCGAGGTCATCGAGAAGCACTACGACCCCTCCCGCTGGAACATCTACCCCTTCCATTTCTCCGATGGGGACAACTGGGGCGGCGACGACACCGCGCTCTGCATGAAGCTCCTGCGGGAGAACTTGCTGCCGGCGTCGAACGTCTTCTGCTACGGCCAGGTCAAGAGCGCCTACGGGAGCGGCCAGTTCATCAAGGACCTCGGCGAATCGTTCCCCGGCGAGGAGAAGCTCGTCCTCTCCGAGATCAACAGCCGGGAGGAGATCTACCGGTCGATCAAGACCTTCCTCGGTAAAGGGAAGTAGCAGCCGTGAAGCAGACCGAAAGCGGCCTCACCCCCCAGCTGGCCGAGATGGCCGCCGAGATCCGCGGCCACGCCAAGGATTTCGGCCTCGACTTCTTCGAGGTGATCTTCGAGCTGCTCGACTACGACGCGCTGAACATGGTGGCGGCCTACGGCGGGTTCCCCACCCGCTATCCCCACTGGAAGTTCGGGATGATGTACGAGGAGCTGGAGAAGAAGTACAGCTACGGCCTCGCCAAGATCTACGAGCTCGTCATCAACAACGACCCGTGCTACGCCTACTTGATGAAGTGCAACAACCCGGTCGACCAGAAGATGGTCATGGCCCACGTCTACGGCCACTCCGACTTCTTCAAGTGCAACTACTGGTTCTCGAAGACGAACCGGAAGATGATGGACGAGGTCGCCAACCACGCGGTGCGCATCCGCCGCTACATAGAGCGCTACGGCCTCACGAAGGTCGAGGATTGCCTCGACTGCTGCCTCTCGCTCGATAACCTCATCGACTACCACTCGCCGTTCATCGTCCGGAAAAAGCCGGCCGCGGTCCGCGAAGAGGAGCGGGAGCGGGAGCGGGACGACCTCCAGCCGGCGCGGCTCCGATCGGCGCGCCCGTACATGGAGCACTACATCAACCCGCCGGGGGTGATCCAGGCGGAGCGGGAGCGCATCGCCCAGAAACTGGAGGCGCAGGCGCGCTTCCCCGAGGAACCGGAGAAGGACATACTCTTCTTCCTGATCGAGAACGCCCCGCTCGAGAAATGGCAGCGGGACATCCTCTCCATCATCCGAGAAGAGGCCTACTACTTCGCCCCTCAGGGGATGACGAAGATCATGAATGAAGGGTGCGCCAGCTACTGGCACTCAACGATCATGACCCAGAAGGCCTGCACGGCGGCGGAGATCATCGACTACGCCGACCATCATTCAGGCACGCTCGGGACGCAGCCGGGCTCCCTCAACCCGTACAAGGTGGGCCTGGAGCTGTTCCGCGACATCGAGGAGCGCTGGAACAAGGGACGCTTCGGCCCTGAATGGGAGAACTGCGACGATGCCGCCAAGAAGGCATCCTGGGACCTCAAGCTGGGCCTCGGGAGGCAGAAGATCTTCGAGGTTCGAAAGATCCACAACGACGTCACCTTCATCGACGAATTCCTGACGCCGGAGTTCTGCCGGGGCCATCAGCTCTTCACCTATAACTTCAACAAGCAGAGCTCCGAGTATGTGATCGAGAGCCGCGAGTTCCAGGCGATCAAGGAGCGACTCCTCTTCTCGCTCTCGAACTTCGGCCAACCCTGCATCTACCTCGAAGACGCCAACTACAAGAACCGCGGCGAAATGTACCTCGTCCACCGGTTTGACGGCCTTCCCTTGAAGATGGATCCGGCACGCGACACCATGGCGAACCTCTTCAAGATCTGGCAGAGGCCGATCAACCTCCAGACGGTCGTGGACAAGCGCAAGAAGCTTCTTACCTACAACGGGCAGAAACATGAGGAGAAGATTCTCAAGTGACAGGTTTCAGGTGCAGCATTTCGGGCGCTCACCATCGCGGATGAAGCTCGCCCGACAGGGCCATCCGCTCGTTTCCAGGTGGATCGCGGGCGGCTTATCCGCTTTCCAAGAACGCGGCGATGAAGCTGACCGCGGCTCCCGTCCCGGCTGCGAAGGGGGCTCGCCCCACGGCAGCTTATCGCCGCTGAACGGTTCCGTGACATGAATACCCCGGTCCGGTCTCCTGCCGCCGAGAAGGAGACACCCGGCCGGCCCGGCAGCCGGGCCCCCAACCTCCGCGCGGTCACCGCCGCGGCGCTCTTCGACGGCCACGACGCGGCGATCAACATGGTGCGCCGGCTCCTTCAGGCGGCCGGCGCCGAGGTCGTTCATCTCGGCCACAACCGCTCGGCGGCCTCCATCGCCCGAGCCGCCGTCCAGGAGGACGTTCAGGCGGTCCTCGTCAGCTCCTACCAGGGGGGCCATCTCGAGTTCTTCCCCTACCTGCGCTCGCTCCTCGATCGAGCCGGCCGCAAGGACGCGCGGATCTTCGCCGGCGGGGGCGGCGTGATCCTTCCCCGCGAGGTGAGGGATCTCGAGTCCCGCGGCGTGGCCAAGGTCTTCACTCCGGAAGACGGCCGCCGGCTCGGCCTCTCCGGGATGATCGAGGAAGTCGCCTCCCAGTGCCGCTTCTCGCTCCTCGACCTGCCGCCCCCTCCGGGAGACCTCACGGCGGCGAACGATGCCGTGATCGCCCGGGCGATCACGGCGGCCGAAGAGGGGTGCTCGCTTCCCGTCTCGCCGCGGCCCGGTGCCCAGGCGAACCGTACCGTAGTCGTCGGGGTGACCGGCACGGGCGGCGCGGGGAAAAGCTCTCTCGTCGACGAGATCCTCGTGCGGCTCGCCCGAGACTTCCCATCCCTGCCTGTAGCGATCCTCGCTTGCGATCCGACGAAACGCACGAGCGGCGGAGCGCTCCTCGGCGACCGGATCCGTCTCAACGCGATCGAACGACCGACCATTTATTTCCGCAGCCTGGCGACGCGCCGGTCGGGGACCGAGCTATCGGCCGCGGTTCCAGCCGCGGTCGAGGTCCTGCGCCTGGCGGGCTACCCACTCGTCTTCATCGAGACGAGCGGCATCGGCCAGGCCTCCGCGGCGATCCTCGGCTGCTCGAACCTCTCCCTGTACGTCATGACGGCCGATTTCGGCGGCCCGACGCAGCTCGAGAAGATCGAGATGCTCGACGCGGCGGACCTGATCGCGGTCAACAAAGCCGACCGGGCCGGCGCCGACGATGCACGTCGCGAGGTGCTGCGGCAGGTCCGCAGGGTCCGGCCGAAGGTGGATGCGGAGATGGTCGTCGCCACGTGCGCGAGCCGCTTCGCCGATCCGGGCCTGGACAAGCTCTACGACCGACTCCTTGGGCTTCTCGCCGGCCGCGGACTCGACGCGGTTCGGCTCCTGGACCGCACGGCGCCTCCCGCCGGGGGCGGTGACGGTTCCGAGCCCCTACGGACCGCACGGATCATTCCCCTCGGGCGGGAGAGCTACCTCGCGGAAGCCTCGACCGCCGTGAGGAGCTACCACAAGCGCGCCGCCGAGCAGGTAGAGGCGCTTCGGACCAGCGAAGCCGCTCGGCGGACGGCGGCCGAACTGCGTCGCGCCGGAGCCTCCGGGGACGCCATCCAGGCCGTCGAAGCGGCCGCCGGACGGGCGGATGCCGCACTGAGCGCCGAGACTCGAGGCCTCCTGGAGTCCTGGGAGAAGCTCCAGGCCGACCGCAAGGCCGGCGTCGTGCGCTACACGGTGCGAGACCGCGAGGTGGAGGTGCCGCTTCGCTGGTCGACGCTCTCCGGTCTGAACCTCTCTCGCCTCGCCATACCCCGCTCGGCCGATCTCGGCGCGGTCCTCCGCTTTCTTTACCGCGAGAACCTCCCCGGCCACTTCCCCTTCACGGCCGGAGTGTACCCCGCGCGCCGCCTCGAGGAGCAGCCGACGCGGCAGTTCGCCGGGGAAGGGCCGCCCGAGCGGACGAACCTCCGCTTCCACCTCCTTTGCAAAGGGCAGCCCGCCCGGCGCCTTTCGGTCGCGTTCGACAGCGTCACCCTGTACGGGGAGGACCCCGGCGAGCGTCCCGATATCTTCGGGAAGATCGGCGAGAGCGGCGTCAGCATCGCCACGGTCGACGACATGGCCCGCCTCTTCGCGGGGTTCGACCTCCGCGACCCGAACACCTCGGTCTCGATGACGATCAACGGCCCCGCTCCGGCGATCCTCGCGATGTTCTTCCGGGCCGCCATCGACCAGCAGGTCGAGCGGTTCCGCGAACGCCGCGGATGCGAGCCCGACGGAGGCGAGCGGGCCTCGATCGAGGCCGAGACGCTCCGCACGGTCCGGGGGACGGTGCAGGCGGACATCCTGAAGGAGGATCAGGCGCAGAACACATGCATATTCTCGACGGATTTCGCCCTGAAGATGATGGGCGACGTCCAGGAATTCTTCATCGCGAAAGGGGTCCGGAACTTCTATTCCGTGTCGATCAGCGGCTACCACATCGCCGAAGCCGGAGCCAACCCGATCACCCAGCTCGCCGTGACGCTCGCCAACGGGCTCACGTACCTCGAGTGCTATCGGGCGCGCGGGATGGCCCTCGACGATTTCGCGCCGAATTTCTCGTTCTTCTTCTCGAACGGCCTCGACGCCGAGTACGCCGTCCTCGGCCGCGTGGCGCGCCGCATCTGGGCCGTCGTCGTCCGCGACCGCTTCGGCGGCAACGAGCGCAGCCAGAAGCTCAAGTACCACATCCAGACCTCCGGCCGGTCCCTCCATGCGCAGGAGATCGCCTTCAACGACATCCGGACGACCCTCCAGGCGCTCCTGGCCTATTACGACCAGTGCAACTCCCTCCACACGAACGCCTACGACGAGGCGATCACGACGCCGACGGAGGAGTCGGTGCGGAGGGCGCTGGCGATCCAGCTCATCATCCGCGAGGAGCAGGGGCTCGCGAAGGTCGAGAACCCGCTCCAGGGCTCGTTTCTCATCGAGGACCTGACCGACCTCGTCGAGGAGGCCGTCCTGGCCGAGTTCGACCGCCTCGCCGAGCGCGGCGGCATCCTGGGGGCCATGGAACGGGGATACATCCGCAACCGGATTCAGGAAGAGTCGATGCTCTACGAGGAGAAGAAGCACTCGGGCGAGCTGCCGATCATCGGCGTCAACACGTTTCTCGGCCCAGAGGCGGAAACGATGCGCGAGGTCCCGGCCGTTCGATCGAGCCGCGAGGAAAAGGAGCTGCAGATCCGCCGCGTCCACGAATTCCAGGAGGTCCATCGCTCGAGCGGGCACGAGGCGCTCCGAAGGCTCCAGGAGATCGCCCGCAGAGGCGGCAACATCTTCGAGGAGCTGCTGGAGACCGTGCGCCACGCGAGCCTGGGGCAGATCACCCACGCCCTGTACGAAGTGGGCGGTGCGTTCCGGAGATCCTTGTGAGCGCTCCACCGACCGACACCGTCGCCGTCCTCGGCGCGGGGACCATGGGCGCGGGAATCGCGCAGGTTTTCGCGGCGGCGGGTTTCGGTGTCATCCTGGTCGATCCGCAGCCGGGGGCGTCCGCCCGGGGGCTTGCATCGATCGAGCGAGGGCTCGTGCGGCGGGTCTCGAAGGGAGAACTCTCGTCGGAGGAGTCCACGCGGATCCTCTCCCGCGTCCGGCCGTCTCCGATGGAGGACGTCACCCGCGCCGGACTGGCCGTCGAAGCGATTGTGGAGGACCCGCAGGCGAAGTCACGGCTCTTCGAGGAGCTGGACGCTAAGCTTCCGCCGGGCGCCATGCTCGCCTCGAACACCTCCTCGATCCCCATCACGCTCCTCGGGGCCGCCACGCGGCGCCCCGAGCGGGTCGTGGGGCTCCATTTCTTCAACCCGGTGCCCGTGATGTCGCTCGTGGAGGTCGTCCGGGGCCAGAAAACGAGCGAGAGCACGCTGCGGGAAGCCGTCGAGGTCGCCAAAAGGCTCGGGAAGACTCCCGTGACGGTCAACGACTCGCCCGGCTTCGTCTCGAACCGCGTCCTCATGCCGATGGTGAACGAGGCGGTCTGGTGCCTCCTCGAAGGAGTGGCCGGCCGCGATGAGATCGATGCGGTGATGGAGCTAGGGATGCGCCACCCGGTGGGCCCCCTCAAGCTCGCGGACCTCATCGGCCTCGACGTCTGCCTGGCGATCCTCGAAGTCCTCCAGCGCGACCTGGGGGACCCGAAGTACCGCCCGTGCCCCCTCCTTCGCAAGAAAGTCGCCGCCGGAGAGCTCGGCCGCAAGACCGGCAAGGGGTTTTATGACTATTGAAGTGATTAACCGCAGAGGACGCAGAGTATCGCAGAGGGATGGAATCGGCTCCTCTGCGTACTCTGCGGTTCCCATCCGTTCCCATGCGGCGAGACGATCCAATGGATTTTGATCTCCCGGAAGAACTTCTTCTCTTGCAGAAGACCGCGCGCGAGTTCGCCGAGGCCGAGCTGGCTCCCCACGCGGCGCGGCTCGACCGCGAGGAGTGCTTCTCTCGCGAGCACTGGCGGAAGCTGGCGGCCATGGGCTTCCTCGGCGTCCTCATCCCCGAGTCGTATGGAGGCGCGGGGCTGAACGTCCTCGGGCTCACGGTCATCCTCGAGGAGCTGAACCGAGCCTGCGCATCGACCGGCGTCACGGTCTCCGTGCACAACTCCCTCGCCGCCGGCCCGATCCTCAAGCACGGCACCGAGGCCCAGAAGGCGAAGTACCTCCCGCGGCTCGCCTCGGGCGAGATCATGGGGGCCTACGCGATCACCGAGCCGGACTGCGGGAGCGACGCGGTCGCGCTCAAGACCCGCGCGACGCGCCAGGGCGGCGGCTACGTCCTCCGGGGCCGCAAGGCCTGGATCACGAACGGCGCGTCGGCGGGGGTCGTCCTCGTCTTCGCCACGCTTGATCCCGCCCTCCGCTCGAAGGGCATCACCGCGTTCCTCGTCGAGTCGGGCTCGCGCGGCTTCTCGGTCGGCAAGCACGAGAAGAAGCTGGGCATCCGCGGCTCCGAAACGGTGGAACTGGTCCTCGACGACGTCGAAGTGCCGGCCGAGAACCGTCTCGGGGAGGAGCGGGCCGGCTTCCGCATCGCCATGGACACGCTCGACGGTGGCCGGATCGGCATCGCGGCGCAGGCGATCGGAATCGCGCAGGCATCCCTCGACGCCTCGATCCGCTACGCCCGCGAGCGGAAGCAGTTCGGCCGCCCCCTCGCGGAGTTTCAGGCGATCCAGTGGAAAATCGCCGACATGGGGACCGAGATCGAGGCCGCACGGCTCCTGGCCTATCGCGCCGCCTTTCTGCGCGACCTCGGGCTCGCGCACTCGCGCCAAGCGTCGATGGCGAAGCTCTTCGCGTCCGAGGCTGCCAACCGCGCCGCCACGGAGGCCGTCCAGATCCACGGCGGGGCGGGCTATTGCATGGAGTATCCGGTCGAGCGCTACTTCCGCGACGCCAAGGTCACCGAGATCTACGAGGGGACGAGCGAGATCCAGCGCATTGTGATTTCGCGCGGCCTCCTGGAGTGATGGGATGGACTCGCTCGCCTCCGACGTCCTGTCCGGTCGCGCCGCGGCGGTGGCCCGGGCGATATCGATCGCAGGGAATTCCGGAGCTGCCGCTCAACGGCTGCGCGCGGCCTTGAAATCCGCCCCGGAGAGGTCGCCGGAGAAGTCCGCCGCTCACCGGATCGGGATCACGGGCCCTCCCGGCGCCGGCAAGAGCACGCTCATCGGCGGCCTTGTCCGCCTCCTCCGGTCGCGCGGAGAAAAAGTGGGCGTCGTCGCCTGCGATCCGGCGAGTCCGGTCACGGGCGGAGCCTTCCTTGGCGACCGCATGCGGATGCTCGAGGCCTGCGGCGACGATCCGGAGGTCTTCATCCGGAGCCTCGCGGCCCGCGGGCCCGGCGCGGACCTCCCCGATGCGGCCATCGCCGCGGCCGAAGTGCTCGAAGCGGCCGGATTCGGGCGCATCATCATCGAGACGCCGGGCTCGGGGCAGTGCGATACCGGCCTCGGCGAGGCTGCGGACACCGTCGTCGTCGTCCTCGCCCCCGACGCGGGCGATGAGTTCCAGACCATGAAGGCGGGGATCCTGGAGACCGCGGACGTCCTCGTCGTCAACCGGGCCGATCGCCCCGGCTGCGAGTTTCTCGTCCGCGCCCTGGAACAGGAAGTGGCCGCCCGCGCCCGCGCGAACGAGACGGAGGTCATCTCCACAATCGCCACCCGCGGCGAAGGGCTCGATGTCCTCCTGGCGGCGATCGAGCGTCATCGTGATCGCTCAAAATCGGAGGCCGGAGCATGAGCTTCAAGCAAGCGGAACTCGACGAAGAACATTCGCTCTTCCGAAGGATGGTGAGGGACTTCGTGGAGCAGGAGATCGTCCCCCGTGCCGGCGAGACCGACGAGGAGAGCCGTTTTCCGCGGGAGATCATCGACTCGATGGCGCCGCTCGGGCTCCTGGGGATTCCCGTCCCCGAGGAATACGGCGGGGCGGGCGCCGACCTCCTCTCCTACATGATCGCCATGGAGGAGGTCGCCGCGGGTTGCGCGTCGACCGCGCTGACCCTCGCGGCCCATACATCGCTGGCCACTCTCCCGATCCTTTTGAACGGGACCGAAGCCCAGAAACGCCAGTACGTGCCCGACCTCGCCGCCGGCCGGAAGCTGGGCGCCTTCTGCCTCACGGAGCCGCACGCGGGCTCGGATGCGGCCGCCCTCAAGACCGCTGCGCGCCGCGACGGCGACCGATACGTCCTCGACGGCTCGAAGGTCTTCATCACGAACGGCTCCCATGCCGACGTCTTCTTCGTAGCGGCCCGCACCGGTCCCCCGGGGCCGAAGGGAACCGAAGGCGTGAGCGCATTCATCGTCGAGCGAGCTTTCGGAGGGATCGCCATCGGCCGCCGCGAAGATAAGCTCGGCATGCGGGGCTCCGACACGACGGAGGTCTTCTTCCAGGGCTGTCCGGTGCCGCGCGAAAACCTCGTGGGCGCCGAAGGGAGCGGTTTCGACGTCTTCAAGCGAACCTTGGACGGCGGGAGGATCGGCATCGGCGCGATGGGGGTCGGGATCGCGCGGGCGTCGCTCGATTTCGCCACCCGCTACGCCGGAGAGAGGAGAGCCTTCTCAAAACCGATCGCCGAGCTGGGCGCCATACGAGCCAAAATCGCGGACATGGCCACGGGGATCCACGCCGCGCGGCTCCTCGTCCACGATGCGGCCCGCCGCCGCATGGCCGGCCTTCCGCACACTGTAGAGGCCGCGATGGCGAAGCTCTTCGCCTCGGAGCTGTCTACACGCGCCGCGAAAGAGGCCATCCAGATCCTCGGCGGGAACGGCTACTCCCGCGAGTACCCCGTCGAGCGCTTCTACCGCGACGCCAAGCTCCTCGAGATCGGAGAGGGGACGTCGGAGGTCCAGCGGCTGGTGATCTCGAGGGGGGTCCTGGCGGGCTGACGCTCCGGCGAGACGAAGAGAATCACCACTGAGACACGGAGGAACTGAGAATGACCGGGAGAATCGATCTCCGCATCCTCTGCGGTCTATAAGCTCCGCATGGACCTGCCTGGACGCTCTCCGTGTCTCTGTGCCTCCGTGGTGAAAATCAGCCCTGCAGTTCAGGGTAAAACCGGTAGCTCGATCTTGACCTTTTTCCCTTCGCGGAGGACCTCGACGTCCGCCTTCGTGCCGGGTTTCTGCGTGAAGCGGAACCAGGTCTGGAAGTGCATCTCGGAGGCGAAGTCCTTCTTCCCTGCGACGGAGAGGACGACATCACCCCTCTTGATGCCGGCCGCGCGCGCGCTGCGGCCCGTGTGGGCCTCGTCGCCCCAGTCCACGATGTAGCCGACTTCGAGGGCGAAGGTATCGGGTGCAAGGCCGAGCTTCGCCAGCTCGTCCTGGCCGAGCCGCTTTCCGCCGAAGCCGGGCTTCGGGTTCAGGGACCACATGGAGGCCCGCCAGGAGAAATCCAGGTCCGTGGGAGCCTTCCAGCCTTTCTTGGGCTGGATCCTCGCCTCGACCTTGCCGGCCGCGGTGTTGCTGGCCCCTTCGCGCAGCAACTCGACGGGGATCGACGCGCCATCCGAAGGGGCTCTTTCGAGCACCCACTGGACGTCGCTCTGAGTCCGCACGAGCTGGTCGCCCATGCGGACGATCCGGTCCCGCGGTTTGATGCCGCCCGCGGCGGCGGCCGAGCCGGGGAGAACTTTTTTCACGAGCGGCTGGTCCTCTCGGTCGAGGACGAGGCCCACCTTCTCGGGGAGCGGCCACATGCTCAGCGTCGCGTCCCGCGACCAGCGGCGCCCCTCGCGGGCGTAGTCGCGCTCGGCTTCGTTGACCATGTGACAGTGGATGCAGTCCTCCTCGGCGTCCCGTTTCTTCTTCTCGCGGCGGCGCTTCTCGAGCTTCCGCGCCATGGGCGGGATTTGCTCGACGGTGCGCTTTGCGACGGCCTTGGGGGGCTTCGGGGCCTTCTGGTAGGCCTTGTGGTCCTCCAATGTGTCGCGCAGGAGCCGCACGAGGGATCCCATGGACATCCGCGAGGTGCCCGAGGTGTGGTCCCGCGTGCCGTAGCGGTGGTAGACAGTGCCGTCGGGGTTCATGAGGAGGATGGCGAAGGTGAGATCGTAGTCGAAGACGTAGGTGCTCAGGTCTACGCCCTCCATGTTGAGGACGCGGACGCAGACGTAGTTCTTGGCGGCCTCGACGAACTCTTTCGGGGGACGAGCAACCTGCTCGTCGAAGGACTTGCAGTCCCTTCAGGGCTCTCAGCGAAAGACGATGAGGAGCGGCCGGCCCGCGGCGGCGGCGTCCTTGCGGGCCGCCTCGAGGTCGGTGCGCCAGCGGAAGTCGCCAAGCTTGAGGTCGTCCTGGGCGACAGGGCCCCGGGAAGCGAGGCCGATCAGGGCGGCGGCGAACGCGGTCGAACAGAGCGTTCTCATGGGTGTGGGCTCCTGTATCTCAGAAACGATGGCGCGAGGGATCATAGTCCGCCCGCGGTTCGGCTGAAAGGGGCTACCGCCGCTGTCCCGATCGACGGACGGACGGACGACGAATTTGAACCAGAGAGAATCGGCGATGGACGCTACACGCCGGCGCTGACCACGGCGGGCGGCACACGCGGGGCCCCATCGGGGCGCTCTTCCAGCTTGCTCCGGAACCGCAGGAGCCGCACGCGGGTCCACTCGACGAGCGGTCTCCAGACGGCGTGCGTGAGACGGCTTCGGATGAGCCAGTACCAGAGCCTGTTAGACCGTTTATAGAGGTATGACATGGCCAGGAACGGCAGAACCGCCGCAGGGTCCCGCGGACGCCGCCGCCAGATGGAGGCATGGCCGAAAAGGCGCTGGTAACACCAGGCGTAGCCCTCGGCGAGTTCCTCGGGAGTCATGTGTCGCGGACGGAAGACGACGTGTGCCGTGTCGTAGAGAGACCAGTCGCTGTGGAGGAGGCGGCCCTCTCGCTCCATCGCGGCGAAGAGCGGCGTTCCGGGGTACGGCGTGAGGATGTGGAACGTCGCGCACTCGAGACGATTCCTCTCGATCCAATCTGCCGTGCGCCCGAAGACGTCCTTTCGGTCGTGGTCGAACCCCAGGACGAAGCTTCCGTTCACCTGGATGCCGTGGTCGTGGAGGATCGCCACGCGCCGCGCATAGTCGTCGGGCCGCGGGCTCCGCTTGCGGCTGTCGGCGATGTTCTCGGGCTGGAGCGACTCGAAGCCGACGAAGACGCCCGTGCAGCCGGCAAGCGCCATCTCGCGCACGAGGCCGGGATCCTCAGTCGTGTCGATGGAGACCGCAGCGCTCCAGATCTTGTTGAGGGGCCGCAGCGCCCGGCAGAGCCGCCGGAGATATTCCGGCCTGCTCCCGAGGTTGTTGTCGATGAAGACGCCATACGGCTGGCCGTCGGCTTCGAACTCGCGCGCGACCTGTACGACGTCGCGGAGCTGGTAGGGCAGGTCGAGCCCATCGGTGGCTAGGTAACAGAAAGCGCACCGGCTGTGGCACCCGCGGGTCGCGATGAGGCTCGTCGAGGTGAGAAACCCGCTGCGAGGGACGAGCTGCCGGCGGGGTGCGGGCTCGTCTCGATACGGAACGCGGTAGCTCCCCCCGTAGCGGCATGCGAGGGTGCCGGCATCCACATCCCGGAGGATCCGGCCCCAGAGCTGGACGCCCTCGCCGACGGCCAACGCGTCGCAATGGGGGGCGCACTCCTCGCTGTTCGAGAGGACGTGCAGCCCGCCGAGCACGACCTTCGCTCCGCGCTCGCGGTACCACCGGGCCAGCTCGAACGCTCGGCGGGCGAATGTCAGATGAACCGTGATTCCCACGACCCGTGGGAAGGGACGCCAGGGAGGCGGCCCCCGGAGGAGGTTCTCGTCGTGGTAGGACACCGTCCATTCCGGCGGAGTGCTCGCGGCGATGCTCGTGAGGGCAAGGCTCGGGGTCAGGACGTGCTTCCCGAAGCTCGCATGGGGGTCCTTGGGGTAGAAGGGGTTGATGAGCAGCGCGTGCCGGGGAGCCGGCGCTCCGGGACGAGCGAAAGGGTCGAGGAGCGGCGGCTCGCGCATGGCTCGGGGGCGCCAGGATTTCTTCACGGCTCTCTCCTTCTTTCACAGAGTACTCTTCTAAAAAGAGTATATGAGCAGTCTATCCAGGCTGTCCCTCGTGGTCAAGTGCGGCTCGCCCGCCGAGGAACCCTTTCGATTTCAGCCCCAGGCCCCTCGTCGGCCCAAGATCCCCTTTGGAGCCAAGGTAGGCGACCCTTAAGATGAGTGCCTTCCTCCGGAGGTCTCACCATGCAGGTCAGGTGGTCTGTCGCATTTCTCATCGTCCTTCTGAGCGTTTCGTTGCCGTCGCGCAGCGCCGACGCAGCCACGGTCCGCGTTCCCGCGGACTATCCGAAACTCCAGGATGCCATCGACGCGGCCGCCGGGGGCGATTTGGTCCTCGTCGCGGCAGGCACCTATGCGGGACCGAGCAACCGCAGCCTCTCCTTCAAGGGCAAACCGATCACACTCCGGAGCGAGGCCGGCGCGGAGTCGACGATCCTCGACTGCGGGGGTGAGGGGCCGGCGGTCGAGTTCACGGCTGCCGAGGGGGCGGGCTCTGTCCTCTCCGGCCTCACGATTCAAAACGGCATCGGCGAGAACGGCGGCGGCATCCGCGTGGTCGGCGGCTCGCCGACGATCGAGGGCTGCCGGTTCACCGGCAACCACGCCGCCATCTTTGGCGGCGGCCTCTACTGCGAGGACGCCTCTCCCCTCGTCGTGGACTGCCATTTCGAAGGCAACGTCGCCATCTCGGGTGGGGGGATCAACTGCCAGCGCGGCGCCGCCCCGGTCATCCGCGGGTGCACCTTCCGCGCCAACGCCGCCTCCTATGGAGGGGGCCTCTACGCGGACGCTTCCGCGCCCGTGGTCGAGGACTGCCTCATCGAGGGAAACAGCGTGCTCGCCGGCGGGGGGATCTTCATGGTGGGCGGCGCCTCAGGGCGGGTCCTCCGGTCGATCCTCCGCGGCAACTACGCCCGCACGAACGGCGGCGGCCTCTGCATCCTGCAGGACAGCTTCCCCACCCTCCTCAACTGCGAGATCCTGGGCAACTCCGCGGACGTCGGCGGCGGTCTCTCCGCCGAGACGGCGACGGACCGCCCCATCCTCACCCACTGCACGATCGCGGGAAACGAGGCGCGCCTGAAAAGCGGCGGCATCAACTGCAGCGACGGGGCGGTCCCCAAGCTGCGCAATTGCATCCTCTGGGGCAACGCTCCCGAGTCCGCCTGCGCCGACGTCGATTACACCCTTACGGGCGACACCGACCCTTTCTTCCTGATGGCCGGCGAGTACGACTTCGCGCGCTTCGATACGGTCACCCTCGGGGGTAAAGAGTGGAAGATGCCCCGGTTCATCGTCATGCAGGGCGATTATCGCCTGAGCGGCGACTCGCCCGCCGTCGACACCGGCAACCCCGACATCGCCCCGCCCGGAGACATCGACGGGCTCCCCCGACCCTGCGGGCCCGGGGTCGACCTGGGGGCGCATGAAAGGTGCATCGTCGTGGATCCTCCTCCGTTCGTGCGCGGCGACTCCAACGGGGACGGCTTCTACGACCTGACAGACGCCGTCTTCACGCTCAATTTCCTCTTCCTCGCGGGGGCGGAGCCGGAGTGCATGGAGAGTGTCGACACGGACGACAGCGGCGCTCTCGATATCACCGACGCCCTCTACTCCCTCATTTACTTGTTCAACTTCGGGAGCGAAATTCGCCCGCCTCCTCCTCCCTTCCCGCTCTGCGGGCCGGACCCGACTCCCGACGATCTCGCTTGCGACGCTTTCTTCTGTAGATCGTGATCTCGGGGCGGCCTCAGCGCGCCGCGGACGCCCCCGCGCCCCACTCGATGAGGTTGTAAGCGTCTCGCCGCAGCCCCCGGAACACCTCCACCTTGCCGTCGGGCCACCGGACTCGCGCCCACTCCGGCTGGCCGTCCTTTCCGAGGCCGACGATCTGGCGCGGATCGTTGGCGGACTGGTAACTGGCCGCGCTGCGGATCTCGAGGGGAATGGGGATCTCGCGGCCCGAGACCTTCAAATCGACGCGGCTGCCGAAGCCGTCGCGATTGACAGGACCGCTGCCGCGGAGCTGGAGGCCGATCCAGTGGTTCGTGCGGGGGGCGCGGTTTTCCAGGAGAACTCCGGCCTGGCCGCTGTTGACCACGAAGAGGTCGAGGTCGCCGTCGTTGTCGAAGTCAGCGCCGGCAACCCCCCGGCCGACCCGCGCCTCCCGAAACCACGCACCCGCCGAGGCGGAGATGTCGCGGAAAGTCCCGCGCCCGTCGTTTTCAAGGAGCTGGGCCGCCTGCGCGTAGCGGAGCTTGGTGCCGGGGTACAGCTCTTCGAGGTTGTCCATGATGTGGCCGTTGGCGACGTAGATGTCGAGGTCGCCGTCGAGGTCGAAGTCGAGAAAGCGCATCCCGAACGCCAGGGGAAGGTAGGTGATCTCGGCGATGCGCGATCGCGCCGATCCGTCGGCGAAAAAGCCCCCCGGCTCTCCGAGGAATAGCGTGTGGGGCTCCTCGGAGAAGTTCGTGACCATGGCGTCGAGGAGCCCGTCGCCGTTGAGGTCGCCGCCGTCGATCCCCATCGCAGCCGTCGCTTTCCCCGAGGAGTTGAGGGCGACGCCTGCCTCGAGCGCCGCGTCCTCGAATCGCATCCCGCCCAGGTTGCGCCAGAGGAAGTTCGGCACCGAGTCGTTGGCCACGAAGATGTCGATCTTCCCGTCGCCGTCGAAGTCCGTGGGGAGGACTCCGAGCCCCTTCGAGAGGATGCGGCCGGCGACATCGATCCCAGCCTCCTTCGAGATGTCCTTGAAGCGGCCGCCGCCGAGGTTCAAGTAGAGCGAGTCCGGCGCGCCGTCGAACTTGTTCGGATGGCAGTAGGCGGGGATCTTTCGCGGGTTGCCGGTGCAGGCCCGGTGGATGCGGGGGTCGTAGAGGAGGTAGTTCGCGACGTACAGGTCGAGGAGCCCATCGCCGTTCACGTCGGCGAAAGCGGCGCTCGTACTCCAGAGTCGGCAGGAGACGCCGGCGGCCTCGGTGATGTCGACGAAGGTGCCGTCGCCGCGGTTCAAGTAGAGGACGTTCGCCCCGACGTTCGTGACGTAGAGGTCGGGATCGCCGTCGTTGTCGATGTCCCCGACGGCGACGCCGCTCGAGTAGCGGCGGTCGCCGAGCCCTGCCTTTTCCGTCACGTCCTCGAAGGTGCCGTCGCCGCGGTTCCTGTACAGGACATCGGCCTCCTTGCCGGGTTCGAGGGCTCGTTCCGAGTCGCCGTGCCCCTGGGCGATGTAGAGGTCGAACCGGCCGTCGCCATCGAAGTCGAGCCAGCCCGCGCCGCCGATCATCGTCTCGTAGAGGTGCTTCCCCCCGGCGGCGCCGTGGACATGCCGGAACCGGATGCCGCTTCGGGCCGTCGCGTCGGCGAAGACCTCTTCCCCTCCGAGGGAGGGCGCGGCGGCGCCGGCGAGGAGGAGGCAAGCGAAGAGAGCCGGCTTCATGGCGATCAATTTCCCACAGACTGTAATCCGTGGGAAGGGCACGTTCCGTGCCAGGGCAGGGGTGCTAACCACTTGACACTCCCCCCCGTTGGCCTTAACTTCTTGGCCGTGGCGCCGCCGATTCGGCGGGGTCCGTTGGGTTTTGACTTCTCCGGGTCGGATGCCTCTATCGTTCCTCAGTTGGTCCCGAAGCATCCGTTGCCGGCCACATGGGTCGAGATGACCGCCTCGCCCTCGGTGAGGACTGTCATCGGTTTTGGAGGGGGTCGTCATGACGCGTCCCTGGACGTTTTCCCTGCTGTTTCTCGCTGTGTCTCCCGTTCTGTTTGCGCAGGTGGACTTGATCGACGACGAGTTCGATGAAGATCCCTGTACGTCCGGGGAGTGGGTCTGTAACGGTGCGGCCACCCACATTCCGCCCAGCGCGGACGTCTGCGCCGACCCCAACACGGCCGAGGTCTGCAACCTCTACGACACTGGCGACGTCGGATACGTGCGCATCACGCCAGCCCTTGGGAACCAGGCGGGGAACATGTTCCGCGCGCAGCAGCTCCTCTATAACAACTTCCGCATGACCGCGGTCGTGGAGCTGCGGGATGGCTCGATCGGTCGGCCCGCCGACGGGATGACGATCACCATCATCGGCGGCGGCAGCCCTCCGGGGACAACGGGTTTCGGCGGAGGCGGCATGGGCGCTCCTTTCCAGGGAGGGAACCCGCAGATGACCTTCGCGTTCGACAACTGGAGCTGCAACGTCAGCGACCACAACGACGACAACCACGTGGCCTTCGCCTATTCGCCCACCGGGTTCCCTTACACGGACGATGTGCCGTACGTCTATCCTGACGCTTTCAAACGAGTCCCGTTCCTCATGAACAACAGGCTCGCGCCGCCCTCTCCTCCGAACCGGTGGAATTTCCAGGTCATCGTCAAGGACTCGAAGATGATCTGCGACTTGAGCAACCCGGACATCGGGATGGCGAAGACCCGCATGTTCCGCTACGACATTCCGAACTTCGATCCCTTCGAGGGCTTCTTGGGCGTGACGGCCTCGACGGGAGGCGCCTGGCAGAACCACATCCTGCACGCTGTGAAAATCGAAGATATCACCGGGCAGTGCCTTGAGCCGCCCGCGGACGTCTTCCGCAAGATCACGAACTTGAGCCGCACGGACAAGCTCCCGGTCTATAACCTCGGGGACAACTTAAAGGTCGACATCGACATAACCGCGATCCGCGAGAGGAACGTCGCCGAGGATTGCGATGTTCCGGATGAGCTGACGATCACGGACAAGCTGCCGGATACGTGGGTCGCCACCGACATCACGGACGGCGGCAAGTTCGAGGGCGGTGCGGTGGTCTGGGTTCTGAAGGGCGCCGATGTGCGTATGAGGACCCTGGGCTACAAGACCGTCGGAGCCACCGACACTACGTTCCGCTCCATATTCATTGGGACGATGCTTGAATCCGATGTCCCCGGAGTCGACGCCTTCGGCATCCAGGGTGATAGCTCAGCCATTGTGGACACGCCGTTCGATTCGGCGGGATTCATCACGCAGTGGCTGCTCATGGGGGCGTTCGGCCAGGACGGGTGGCACGGCCCCGGCGAGATCGCCATGGCGCGCGACTACCTGACCGACGGGACGACGGTCGACGAGTACACGACGCTCCCGGAGGACGGGGACACGGTCAACACGGCCTTCAACGCGGCGGCCGCCTCGACCCTCTACACCCACCCGCGGTTCGCCACCCCGACCTGGGAGACCTTCGCCAACCTCAACGAGGGAAACCTCGATCTGGTCGACATGAACGGCATTTTCGGGAACGATCCCAACGCCGTCATGGGCTACGCGCTGGTCTACGTGAACAACACGACGGGTGCGGATCTGAGCGCGAACCTGGACGTCGGGAGCGACGACTCGATCGCGGTGCAGATCGGTGGCTGCGAGGTGTTCT
>Ga0187893_10001955_pt1 | contig 46963 bp, 41 predicted proteins | sample MA1701074metaG_FD_139574 | JGI IMG/M metagenome (GOLD analysis project Ga0187893, IMG submission 139574) | White microbial mat communities from a basaltic lava cave in the Kipuka Kanohina Cave System on the Island of Hawaii, USA - MA170107-4 metaG ... | reverse complement strand
TGTTCTCCTCGGGGAAATGCTCCCGGATTCGCTCCCAATCTGCATCGCTGAGCCTGACCATCGAGCATCATGATAATCGAAGGCGAAGGTAGGTTGAACCAGTTAATTGATTTTGAGATAGGTCCTAGTGTCTCCAGCCGTGCTTTTCGCTCAGCCGCTCGAAATACTCCAGGGCCGCCGGGTGAAGCGTGTCTCCGCCTTCCTTCTCGAAGAAGAAGGGCCGGCGCTTTCTTGCCTCGGGGGCCACCTGATCCATCGATCTGGCGTCGTACAGGCGGCCGTTGATCATGGTGTAGAGGACCTTCTCCGAGACACGGATCTCCTTGAGCGGATCGCCGTCCACCACGAACAGATCGGCCAGCTTGCCTTTCTCGATGGAGCCCATGTCGCCGTCCATGCCGAGGTAGCGCGCCCCGTCGACGGTCGCCGCGCGGAAGGCCTCCCAGGGCGTGAACCCCCCCTGCTCCAGCATCCAGATCTCCCAGTGCGCGGCGAGACCCTCGCGCTGGCCGTGGGCCCCCACCTGGACAGAGACGCCCCGATCGCGCAGCACCTTGGCGAACCGCGCGACATTGACGTGGTTGTAATGCAGATCGGGCGCCTTGGTCCGGCGTATCGAAGCGGGCTCGACCGCGAAGCGTGGCACGAGCCGCATGAGCTGGGCGTCTTCCCAGACGTTCGTGCGGTCGTACCAGTAGGTCTCGCCGGACAGCCCTCCGTAGGCGACGCCGAGCGTGGGCGTGTAGCCGGTGCCGGAGCGAGACCAGAGCTGCACCACGTCGTCGTAGCCGGTCGCAAGCGACAGCGCGTGCTCGATGCCCGTGTGGCCGTCGACGATCATCTGCATGTTGTGCTGGAACTTCGCTCCTCCTTCGGGGACCACCATGACGCCGAGCTGCCGGCCGGCCTCGATGATCTGCTGCTTCTGATCGCGCCGTGGCTGCTGATACGACTTCACGCTGATCGCGCCGACGTCCTTGAGACGGCGCAGGTGAAAGAGGGCGTCGTCGATCGAGTCGATCGACACCGCGTAACCCGGGCCGGATGCGCCATAGAGGATTGTGCCGGTGGAGAAGATCCGCGGCCCGACGATGCGGCCCGCGCGCTGGAGCTCCGAGGCGGCGAAGATCGTGGAGGTGTCGTTCGACGGGTCGTGAATCGTGGTCACTCCGAACGCCAGGCCCGAGTAGAGGCCCCAGTTCTGCGAAGGGATGACCTCCTCGATTCCCTGCGGTCCGTGGGCGTGGACGTCCACGAGCCCGGGCAGGATGGTCTTGCCCGCCATGTCCACGACGCGGGCGGATGGCGGAATCCTGACCTTGCCGGCCGGGCCGACCTCCACGATCCGGTTGCCCTGCACCACCACGACGCCGTCTTCGATGACCTCGCGCGTCTTTTGCGCGTCGCGCATGGTCACGACGCGGGCCCCCGTGAGCGCCAGCGTCCCCTCGGGCTTGTCCGCCGGGGCCTTGAAGGAAAGGCTCATCCCTTCTTCAACCGGCTCGGGCAGCTTCTCTGGAGCTCCATCGAGGAATGAGAAGGTCTCCGTCAGCGGGCGGGTGTACAGCGTCGCACCGTGCGCCCAGTGGAGCTTCTTCGAGTCCGCCGACCAGTGGAGAAACTCCCCGGAGCGCTTGCTGACCTGCTTGACGGGACAGGCCTTTGTATCTCCCGCGACGGTCACGGTCTTGCCCGTCAGCGCGAACGGAGCCACGTAGGCGTTGTAGTTCTCGGTGAAGGCGAGCCACCTCCCGTCGGGCGACAGCCTGAACTCGGTGGCGGCCTCCGACTTGACGTGAGTCCTCTCGTCAAGACCTTCGAGGTTGACCGACTTGAGTGCGAGCTGTGTCTCGTCGACCGTGTCGGAATAGAAAACACGATCGCTTGCGGCTCCGTAGTGCGGGTCGGATCCCGATCGGGTGATCCGCTTCATCGGGCCTCCCGAGGCCGGCACAAGGTGGATTCCCGGGTCGATCGACCCGATGCTGGAGGTCAAGTAACCTCCCGCCACCTTCCTGAAGACGATCATCTTTCCATCCGGGGAGAAGCGCGGCTCAACGTAGAGGCCGGGCTGGGAAGTCACCGCCTTGCCGGCGCCGCCGCCTGCGGGCACCGTGAGAACCGAGCCGAGGCGGTCGTCATCCCACGACACGTAGACCACCTGCCTTCCGTCCAGGCTGAAGGAAGGATGAAACTCGAGATCCTGCTCCTGCGATGTGAGCCGGCTGACGGTCCCCGACGCCACGTCGCGCACCCAGAGCCTGCCCAGCGCCTCGAACACCACATTCGATCCGTCCGGCGACATCTGCGCCCAGCGGATCATCTTCACGTCGAAGGAATCGGGCGCAACGGCCACTGGGAATCTGAGAGCGGCATGGACCTTCCGGGTCGTCTTCACATGGATCGGGATCACCTGCTCCTGCTTCGTGGAGACCTCCACCCGGTGGATCTTCCCGCCGGCCCAGAAAACGATCCCCTTCGAGTCGGGCATCCATCCAAAGCCCGTGGTGTTCCCGTGCGTTCCGTCGGTCTCCTGCAGGTCGCGATCCAGGTGGGTGTAGATCGGCCATTCCATCCCCGTGGCGAGATCCTTGAGATAGAGCGCCGAGATCATCGCGGGGGTGCGCTTGACGAAGGCGAGAAGCTTGCCGTCGGGCGACGGTGTCGGCCGGATCGCGCCGCCCGGGCCCGAGACGAACGTCTCGACCTCTCCGGTCTTCCTGTCCAGCCGCTTGATCGCGAAGATCGTCCCCGTCGAGTCCTTGTTGTACTGCCAGACGCGGCCCGGTGTGACGTCCTGGCTGAAATAGACGTGGCGGCCATCGCGCGAAAAGGCCGGCTCGGCGATGTTCTTCTGCGCGCGCGGCCCGTCCGGACGCTCGATGAGGTTGAGGCCGGCGCCGCCTCCCTGATGGAAGAGCCAGATCTCTCCGGCCGCTATGCTGCGCGTGGAGGTGAACCCCTTCTTGGCGACGAGGTAGTCGCCATCGGGACTCCAGGACGGGTTGTGCACGAGGGTTCTTTTTTCCTCTGAAACCGCCCGGGCGCCACTCCCGTCGACGTTCATGATCCAGATGTTGTCCCCGCCCGCCCGGTCGGAGATGAACGCGAGCTTCCTGCCATCGGGGCAATAGCGCGGCTCGGTGTCCCAGGCGATGCCGGAGGTGAGCTGCTTCGCTTCGCCTCCCTCGATCGGCACGGTGAAGAGATCCCCCAGCATGTCGAAGACGATCGTCTTGCCGTCGGGGGAGACATCCACGCTGGACCACGTCGTCTCGTTCGTGTCGATGGAGACGTCGCTCCAATCGCCCGGCGGCGCGTTCACATCCCACTTCGGCGTCTCCTTCTTTGCTTCGGCGCTGCCTCCTTTTTCGGCAGCCTTCTCCCCGCGGCCTGTCGCGGCCCTGGCGGGCGCGGACATGCCCGATTGGAGGAAAAGGACGGCGGTGAGTACCAGGGACACCAGCAGGGCATGACGCACAACAGGGATCTCGGCGGGACGCATCATCGGTCGGCTCTCCATGGAGGGTGCGAAGCCTCGATCCTCCCGATGCCGGCCGCCGGTGTCAAGCCCGCGGGCCCTCACCTATCCCGCACACTCCTGCCGCCGGCGTGTCACCAAGTCCGGCCAGCATGCAAGCTGTGAATATCGGCGCCCTCATCCCCGCTGGCGGAGACGCGCGACGGCGCGCTCCGCAAGCTGGGATTGCCCTGACTTCCGTCCTCCGCCTCCTCAGATCCCGGGGACACAAGGCTTGGCATTGGGCCTGGCCAGGTCGGCCGCATCATACCCGGGGGGGCCCTCACCGCAGTCATTCCGCTCGGTGAAGATGTAGTAGTAGGCCGTCCCCGGATCCGGCAGCCCCGGATCGAGCGACATCGTGTGCCCGTCGCCCAGGAAGTCGCCGGTCTCGTGGCAGACGTGGTCGTAGATGCCCGGCCGCCTCCCCAGCAGGCCGGAGGGGATCGTGCCGCGGTAGCTGTTCCACCACACCCCCGCCGGCCCCGTCCACATGAAGCTGAAGGGTCCTCCCAGGGTCAGCGAGCTCACCTGGGCGAACGACACGGGAGCGTGAGCGCACTGTCCCGTGTGGCTGAGGCAGGAATCCGCGGTGCACGCATCGCCGTCGTCGCATGACACAGGGACGTTGCCGCACGTCCCGTCCACCGGGTTGCAGGAATCGGTCGTGCAGGGATCCCCGTCGAAACAGGACACCGGATTGCCCACGCATTGCCCGATGCGGCAGGCATCTCCCGTCGTGCAGACGTCCCCGTCGCTGCACGGCAAGCCGTTGGGCTCGCTGATGTGACCGCAGGCTCCCGTGACCGGGGCACACGTATCCCGAGTGCAGGGGTTGCCGTCGTCACATGCTGCCCCCGCCAGGCGGCACTGCCCTGTGACGGGATCGCAGGAATCCAGTGTGCAGGGATTGCCGTCGCTGCAGTTGCGCGGTGTCCCGCCGCCACATTGCCCGTCGCGGCAGACTTCTCCGGTGGTGCAGGAGTCGGCGTCGTTGCATGACAGCCCATCCCGCTCCGGTATCGAGCGGCAGCCCCCGGCCGCCTGATCGCAGAAGTCGCGCGAGCAGGGGTTGCCGTCATCGCAGCTCACCGCCTCGTTCCGGCATTGCCCGGTGGCGGTGTCACACGCATCGGACGTGCAGGCGTTGCCGTCGTCACACGAGCCCGGGATGTGGCGGCACTGCGATGTCGACGGATCGCAGTAGTCGTGCGTGCAGGCCAGTCCGTCGTCGCAGCTGGCCGGCGTGCAGCTGGTGCTCGAGCCCGCCATCGAGGAGGGGCCGGGAGCCCGGCCCAGCATCTGGCGGGCAATCAGCACGTCGCGATCATCCACGAGGCTGTCGTCATTGAGGTCCATGGCGCCGCAGCGCATCTTCAGCGCCATGAGACCATCGTTGGGAATCGGACCTCCTTCGTCGTCTCCCGGCTCGCCGATCGGGCTCTCGTAGGCAAGATCCGCGCCCAGGCAGCTGTCCACTGCCACCAGGTCGGCGTCGGTCACCAGCAGGTCGCCGTCGATATCGGCGTCACAGGCGTTGCCGAATCGGTCGCCGTCGGCGTCATGCTGGAGGAAGTTGGAGGCCTCCTGACAGTTGTCGAAAACGTCCGGGCGGCGGTCGCCGTCAGCGTCTTCCGGGCCCGGGTTGTCGACGGGCTGGTACGCCGCGATCACCAGCATGTGCGACCGTCCCGCAGCGTCCACGGTGGGGGTGATCTCCAGGAGCGCGCCGCGACTCAGGTCACCCAGCGTCACCTGCGAGGGATCGAATTCCCCCACGATCGCAACCAGCCGGTTGGTCTTCCGGCTCCAGATCTCGAGGCGCACCGGCCCTGCCGATGAGCCTGCGGCGGAGCCGGCATTCTCGACCATCGAGGCTTCCAGCGCCGCGAGCTGCCCCACCTCTTCGAATTCGCCTGCGAGAACCTTTCCCATCTGGCCGAGCGTCTTTCCGGCGAGCGGTGAGGCGTAAATCCTCCTGTTACTGATCTCGAAGAAGCCGTCGAGCACCACCTGGTCGGCCGGGTTGATCACGCTGACGATCTTCAGGAACAGCTCCAGGCATGAGGAACCCAGGCAGTCGAGCCACGGCGGCGGGCAGAGAGTCGGCGAGCCCTGGATCGCGTAGCACCCCAGCCCCGGCGTTTCGGTGCAGGGGTCGGGGCCGGCCTGGCAGCCACCGGGCGGGGCGCTGGGCTCACCTGGGCCGTATGCCGCCGGGCCGTCGCAGATTCCGTCGTTGTCGTTGTCCACATCCTCGCAGCCCTTGAAACCGTCCATGTCCGAGTCGATTCCGGCATTGGCGTAGACCGGCTCTATGCCGAATCCGCATCCGGAGTGGAACTTGAATCCGATGCGCACCTTCCCGCTCGAGGGATCCTCGTCCTCGGTGTCGTCATCGCACGTGTCGCCGTCCTTGTCCGGGTCGCAGATGTCCCCCACTCCATCGCCGTCCAGATCGCCCGTGGGGTTGGGGTCTTGAGGACACAGGTCACACGCATCGCCGCCGTGGCCGTCTCCGTCGGTGTTCAGCTGGCGCGTGTTCTTGTCATTCGGGCAGTTGTCCTGGAACTGGCAGATCCCGTCGTGATCGGCGTCGCCCCCCTGACTGAAGCAGACATCGGGAAGGGCCGCGCGCTCCGGCACCTGCGGGATGCAGACATTGCGCACCTGGTTGACCGCGTCGTTGCTGAAAGCATAAGAGGTCTGCCCATTGACGACGTAGGGGCCGTGACACCCGGGCATGTAGTACGACATGGCCATGTTGGAGGCCGGCTGGAAGCTGGTCACGGTCTGCACATTGTTGTTGAAGAGAAAGCACGCCGGCTGGCACAGTGTCGTGTGTGGACTGATGTCGTCTGTCAGCCCGGCGAGAGTCTGGTTGGTGCACCACTCGTGTCCGTTGACCGGGTTGTTGTTCATGTCCAGGTCGCCGCCGGCGCTGTCGGGATCGAACCCCTCGCGCCGCGCCGGGTCGGCGGGCGTGTCGTTGATGCCGCAGCAGTCGTCGTTGTCATGGTCGGGAGTGGGAGGGTGCGTGGCCGGATCCTGGAAGGTCTGCGTGTGCACCAGGCAGAAGTAGTGCCCCATTTCGTGCGCCAGGACCGACCCCAACCCAGGACCGTTCCAGTTATGGGTGCAGAACATGCCGAACAGAGCGGGGAAGACGTCATTGCCGGGATTGCCGTATGGCGTGCCCGGGATGTGCGAGCAGCACCAGCTCCCTCCCGGCGTCATCATCACGCTGATCGCGTTGGGAAAGAGGGCCGCGACATTGGCCTTCCACTCCACACGGCGGTCCTTGATGACCTCCGACACGTCGCTGTCGCACCCCTGACTCACGCCGTAGTAGTCATCCTGCTGGATGTTGATGATCACGGGGCGGAACGAGATCCCGACCTTTTCCCACTCCAGGTTCATGTTCTGGACGGCGTCCAGCATGTAGGCGTTGTAGGCGGCCTGCGAAGCGAAGCCGCACATCGGGTTGGTCGAAGGACAGTAGGTGAAGACGTAGAAATCGAAGGTCTGGGCTCCCGCTGGAACTGAGGCCAGCAGCAGGAGGCTGGCCGCCAATAAGATGCGCCTTGGCATGGACATGAGCATGGAGAACTCCTCTGCGTGGAGGTCGGGGGCCAGCTTCGGGCTCTTATATCCCCATCCGGAGGGGGGCGCACCACATGTTCAGGTAGGTTCGTGGACCACTGAAGCGGCGGCTGCTGAGAACAGACTCTTGACGCTCCCGGAGTCTCGTCGTAAGTTCGGGGCATGAATAGCGTTCGGATCCTCGAGCAGCATTCTGTCCTTGACCAGCAGATGTGTTGTTGCCCCTGCACGCGCGGGGACGGAGGAGCCCGAACCTAACCGACTCATCTGGTTTCGAGAGACTTCAGACCCGCCAACGGCGCCGCCGGAAGCGGGTTTTTTGTTGTCCGGCCAGGCGCCACGGCGTGGCGAAGGTCCCTCACGTGGAGGAAGCCATGGCCGCCGACACACCCATCGTTGTCTATTACGAGCACCCGCACTGGTTCGAGCCGCTGTTCGACGAGCTGCAGCGCCGGGACATCCCGTTCCGCCGCCTCGAAGCGGACCGCCACCGGTTCGAGCCTTCCCTGCCTGCGTCCCGGAACGGACATGCGCTGCTGTTCAACCGGATGAGTCCGTCCGCGTGGAAGCGCGGTCACGGCGGCACGATCCTCTACACACTTCACTACCTGGCCTGGCTGGAGGCCCGCGGCATGCCGGTCTTCAACGGCCTGGCCGCCTTCACGACGGAAACCAGCAAGGCGCTCCAGGTCTCGCTGCTCGAGCGTCTGGACCTGCCGGTTCCGCGGACCCGTGTTGTCAACCATCCGCATCTTCTGGCCGAGGCTGCAGAAGGATTGATCTTCCCGCTGCTGGTCAAACCGAACATCGGCGGCAGCGGCGCCGGCATCGTGCGGTTCGACACCCCCGGCGGACTTCGTGCGGCCGTCACAGCGGGTGAGATCGACGGTGGCCTGGACCGTACGTTGCTCCTGCAGGAGTATCACCCACCGCTGCATGACAGCATCGTCAGGGTGGAGACGCTGGAAGGGCGCTACCTGTACGGCATCCGGGTGCACCTCGCGCGGGACGCGGGGTTCGACCTCTGCCCGGCTGACATCTGCAGGACCGTCGAAGGGGAGACCCTGGAGAGCGCGGCTTGTCCGGCCGACGCCCGCAAGTCCGGGCTCTCGGTGGAGCGTTACGACCCGCCCTCCTGGATCGTCGCTGCCGTCGAGAAGATCGCGGTTGCGGCCGGCCTGGACGTGGGAGGGATCGAGTACCTGGAGAGCACGCGCGACGGCCGACACTACTTCTACGACATCAATGCGCTTTCCAATTTCGTCGCGGATCCGGTGCGCGTGGTCGGGTTCGATCCTACGGAGCGTCTGGTCGACGCGCTGGTGGCCCGCGCCGGCGGGAGGCGATCATGAGCCTGCGCTTCGGCTACTGGCTTCCCGTGTTCGGCGGCTGGCTGCGCAACGTCGATGACGAGCGCATGGCGGCCACCTGGGACTATGTGCGCCGCCTGGCGGTCCGCAGCGAGCGCATCGGTTTCGACCTGACGCTGATCGCCGAGCTCAATCTCAATGACACCAAGGGACCCGAGGCTCCCGCGCTGGACGCCTGGAGCACCGCGGCCGCGCTGGCCGCCGTGACCCGGCGCCTCGAGCTGATGGTGGCCGTACGGCCGACGTTTCACCACCCGGCGTTGCTCGCCAAGCAGGCGGCCAACATCGATCGGATCTCGGGCGGCCGCCTCGCGCTCAACGTAGTGTCGTCCTGGTGGCGGGAGGAGGCCACGCAGTACGGGATCCCGTTCGACGTGCACGACGCCCGGTATGCCCGCACCGAGGAGTGGCTCGCGGTGGTGGATGGGCTCTGGCGGCAGCCTCGCTTCTCCCACGCGGGACAACACTACCGGATCGAGAATGCGCTGCTCTCACCCAAGCCGGTGCGCCAGCCGCGGCCGCCCATCTATGCAGGGGGTGAGTCCGAGGCGGCGAAGAACCTGATCGCCCGCGATGCGGATGCCTTCGTCATGAACGGCGACCCGCCGGCGCGCATCGCAGAGAAGATCGCCGACATGAAGCGGCGGCGCGAGCGTCTGTCACCCGGAGCTCCGCCCCTGCTCTTCGGCGTCACGGGGTTTGTCGTCTGCCGGGCAACCGACGCGCAGGCGCAGCGTGAGGTCGCGCGCATCACCGATGTCCGCGCCACGGCGTCGAGCTACGGCAACTACGAGCAGTGGCTCGCCGGCACGCAGCTCGAGGGGCGTCTCAGCCTCGAAGACTACTCGGTATCGAACCGCGGACTGCGCAGCGGGCTGGTAGGCACGCCCGATCGGATCGCCGGGCAGCTCGACGAATTCAGCCGCGCGGGTGTCGATCTGACGCTGCTGCAATTCAGCCCGCAGGCCGAGGAAATGCAGCGCTTTGCCGAGCAGGTGATCCCGCTCGCCGGGAGAAAAGCCATGACGGCTGAAACCGTATGATACCCTCCTGCGCCGGAATCGGCGGGAGGAAAAACAGCAATGCGAAACGTCTTGAAGGGGATCGCGCTCGGAACGGTCGTGCTGGCGCTGTGCGCCACGGCGGCCCTCGCGGAGGGGCCTGGATACCGGTACGTGGAAGGAGGCTACCTCAACGTGGATGTGGACGACCTGAACGGCTCGGGCGACAACTATTTCCTGGGCGGCTCCTTTGGCGGTGAGTGGTGGCACGTCAACGGCACCTACACGAGCGGCGACCTCGCCGACGACGTCGAGCTGCAGATCTGGGACATCGCGGTCGGGTGGCACGGGCTGCTGGGCGACAAGGCTGACGTGGTCGCCGAGGCGGCCTACGTCGACCAGGAGATCGAGTTCTCCAGTGGCAGCGACAACGACACGGGCTACCGGGTTACGGGCGGAGTCCGCTGGGTGCCGTTCAAGCTGCTCGAGCTCGACGGGTTCGTGAACTACGGCGATGTCTCCGATTCGGACGTGAGCTACGAGGCGCGCGCGATCATTAACATCTGGCGGCTGGGCTTCGGCGCCGCGTTCGAGAAGTTCGACGACTCCGACCAGTGGAACGCCTTCGTCCGCTTCAACTTCGGCAGGTAACCCCTCGGCGAGGGTGGGAGGTCATCCCATGTGGGTGATCCCCCACTCTCCCGGCGAGGTGCCCTCCCAGGCACCCGCTTTGGAATACCCCACCCGGACCGGGCATACACATAAGGAAGGGGCCCCGCGCCGGGCACGTGTCGGGAGATTGACACTCCCGGGCGAACCATACCTCTCACTGTGTCCTCTGTATTGAGCCCGCCCGACCGTATTCTCAGGATTACTTGATTTTCACCCGCACGGGACGATGTTAGGGTCGCCGGCATTTGTTCCGATTTCGTCCATTCCGGGTGAACAGCCCGCATCTAGAGGATCAAAATGGACACGATGAAAAGGGTATTGCAGTTGCTCTCGCTGTGCGTTGCAGTTGCTCTGATCTCCACGCCCGCGCTTGCCAGCGGCAACATCAATCTGGCTCTCGGGCAGCGTGCTCTCGACGACAGTGACTTTGGCCCCGTCGACGAGCAGTTCTTCTTTGGCGCGTCGGTGGACTGGGACATGGAGTGGCCGGTCAACCTCGCCGGTGGACTGTACTTCTCCAGCGAGGACGACAGCATCGGCACAACGGACATTTCGGCGTCCGTCACCGAGATTACGTTCGGTGTCATGAAGAACTGGGAAAGCCATGGACGCATGCATCCCTTCGTCGGTGGCGGCCTGGGTATCGTCCAGGTGAGCGCGGAGATCGATGATCCGACTGCGGGCTCTCTCTCAGAGGATGATACGGCGCCTGCGCTGTACACCGAGGGAGGCGTCTACTGGCGCATCGGTCATGCCTTCAACCTCGGCGTCCACGGCCGTTACATGATGGCGCCGGGCATTGAGATCGCCGGCTCGGACTTCGATACGAACTACTTCCAGGTCGGTCTTCTGGCTGGCTGGTCCTGGGGCACGAAGTAGGCCGTAGACAGGAACTGCACCGAATGCCGGCTCCCTCGGGAGCCGTGTGCACCCTCAAGCGAGTCCCCGGCCCGGCACAACGCGTGCCGGTCCCCGGGGACTCTTCGTATCTGCGCCTCCCCCCTGCGCCCCGCGCCCGCCTTCCGGTAACCTCGCAGCTCGCAGAGAAGCCCGCCATGCCGTATGTCTATAATGGCGCGCCACTTCCTGCCGTGACTTCCTGAGCGTTCATTACCCGGGAGCAGCGATGTCGAGCTTCGCAGTGGCTCTTCGCATGGCGCGGATCGCGGTTGCCACTCTGGCCCTGCTGCTTGCCGGCGCGTCCGCGCGCGCCGGCAACGAGCCTCCGGTGGGGGCCGCCACCACGCAGGAGTCACCCGGCCAGGAACCCGGCCAGGCGCGGCCGCGGCTGGCGCTCGTCCTGAGCGGGGGCGGGGCGCGCGGGGCGGCGCATGTCGGCGTCCTCAAAGTCCTCGAGGAGCTGCACGTCAAGCCCGACATGATCGTCGGGACCAGCATGGGAGCGATCGTCGGCGGCCTCTACGCCGCCGGCTATTCGGCGGCCGAGATCTACCAGCTCTTCGAGGAGGTCCACTGGAAGCAGCTCTTTGTTGACCGGATCGATCGCCTGGATCGCTCCTACCGGCGCAAGCAGGATGACGCCATATATCTGATCCCGCTGCGACTGCGCTTCAAAGGCTGGAAGCCCTATCTGCCGCCGGCGATTCTCGGCGGCCAGCGGCTCGAGCTGCTCTTGCGCTCCCTCTCCGTCGCCGCCACCTCGACTGACGATTTCGACCGACTGTCAATCCCCTTCAGGGCTGTTGCCGCCGATCTGGAGAACGCGCAGGCGGTCGTCATCGGGAAGGGAAGTCTCTCAACCGCCCTGCGCGCCAGCATGTCGATCGCTGGCATGTTTCCTCCCGTCGAGATCGATGGGCGCCTGCTGGTCGATGGCGGCGCCGCTGCGAATCTGCCGGTCGGCATCGCGCAGTCGCTGGGCGCCGACACGGTAATCGCGGTCGACATCACCACCCCCCTCGGATCTCTGGAAGAGCTCGGGTCGGTGTTTCAGATTTTCGGCCAGTGGACCGGCTACATCACCGAGGGAAACAGGCTCGCGGATCTGGAGCGCCTGCGATCGCAGGACGTCCTGATCCATCCCGAGCTGGGTGACATCAGCTTCATGGCCTTCGAGCGCGTGCAGGAAGCGATCAAGATCGGCGAGGAGGCTGCGCGCGCCGCCATAGACAAGCTGCAACGCTTTGCTCTGGATGACGCGTCGTGGGCTGCGTTTCTCGCGGCACACCACCTGCGGCCGGAGGAAGAGACCATCGTGAGTGCGGTGCGGATAAAGAACTCTTCCTGGGTGGACGATGACATCATCGCGGCCCACGTCGAGGTGCCCGTCGGGGTGCCCTACGACGCGGTCCGCGTGAACGACGAGGTGATGAGGCTGGGCGGCCTGGACTACAGCGGGACGATTGGCGCCGACCTGGTGCCCACTGATGGCGGCAACGAGCTGGTCCTCGATGTCCCGACCAAGCTGTACGGCCGCAACAGCCTGCAGTTCGGCGCGTCGTTCACCAATGACTTCCAGGGGGACAACGACTACACGATTTCGGTGCGTCACCTGCTCATCGCCGCCAACCGCCGCGGTGGCGAGTGGGAGAACGTCGCCCAGCTCGGAGTCAGCAGCCTCCTGCGCACCGAGTTCTACCAGCCGTTCGATCCCAGCATGAAGTGGTTCGCTTCAGCCGGGGCAGGGAGCCGGCAGGACAACTGGGACGTGTGGATCGACGGGGAAGTGGCTGCGCAGTACCGCGTGAAACGCCAGGAGGCGCATCTGGATTTCGGCCGCGTCCTCGGTCGCTGGGGAGAGCTGCGAGCCGGAGGTTTCTACGGGCATGAAAGGGGACGAGTCCGCGTCGGGTTGCCCATCTTCAGCGCATACGAGGAGGAGGACGCAGGCTACCGGCTCTCCTTCAGCGTCGATACCCTGGACGCCATCGCATTCCCGCTCACGGGGACCTTGGTCAAGGCCCGCTGGTTCGACTCGAACGAGTCGTGGGGAGCCGATCTCGACCGCACCCGGGCCGACCTCACCATGTCCCATGTTTTCAGGGCCGGCCGGATGACCTTCTACCCGACGCTGCAGGGCTGCGCCAACTTCGACGCCCCGGCGACGATCGGATCGGCCTGCCGCCTCGGCGGCCTCCTGCGTCTCTCGGGGCTCGGGCAGGACGAGCTGCTGGCGGACAATTCGGTCTTCGGCTCGCTGATGGGTTACTTCGCCCTGAAGGAATTCGATCTCGGCGCGCTGACGCAGGGGATGTACGTGGGCTTGTCGCTCGAGAGCGGCAATGCCTATTTCGATGATGATCAGGTCACGTGGGATTCGCTGCTGTTCAGCGGCTCCGTCTTCGTCGGAGCGCGGACCGTGGTCGGGCCGGTCTACATCGGCTTCGGTTTGACCGAAGGAGGACGCGAGCGGATCTATTTCCTTCTTGGTCAGAGATACTGATTCGCGAGGGGGCCGGAGGTTGATGGCGCGCGATTCTCGCCGTAACTGTCTGCAATTCCACAGCTTCGCCTCGCCCGCGAAAAAAGCCGCGCGACGTGTCGATCTCACCCCCGCCTGCTCGTCGCCCAGGTAGAGCGCGGGTCATATCCGGCGGCGCACGCCGGAGACGCGCGGTGACCTGGAAAACACTGGGAGACAGGAAGATGCGCTTCATGATGCTGGTCAAGGCAGGCAAGGAGTCCGAGGCGGGCGTCCTGCCGGACGAGAAGACCCTCTCGGAGATGGGCAAGTACAACCAGGAGCTGGTCGAGGCCGGAGCGCTGCTTGCAGCCGAGGGGCTCCAGGCAAGCTCGAAAGGAGTGCGGGTTCATTACTCAAACGGGAAGTTCAAGGTGGTCGACGGTCCCTTCACAGAGTCAAAGGAGCTCATCGCCGGGTTCTGGCTGATCCAGGCGAAATCGAGGGACGAGGCGCTCGAGTGGGCCCGGCGCGTCCCCTTCGAGGAGGGAGAAGTCGAGGTGCGTCCCCTCTTCGAGCTCGAGGACTTCCCTGTCGACCCCGCCGAAAAACCCGACGGCTGGCGCGACAAGGAGCAGGAGTTCCGCGATGCCCCGGCTCCCGCCCGCAAACCCGGTACGAAGCGGTACATGGGATTCGTCATGGCGGACAGGGCTTCGGAATCGGGCGCGCTCCCGGACGAGAAGCTCCTCGCCGACATGGGCGCCTTCTTCGAGCAAGGGATCAAGGCCGGCATCATCTTGGCCGGCGATGGCCTGCAGCCCAGCTCGAAAGGCTTCCGCGTCCGCTACTCGGGAAGGAAGCGCACGGTGATCGACGGGCCCTTCACGGAGTCCAAGGAGCTGATCGCCGGCTACTCGCTCCTTCAGTTCAGGTCGAAGGACGAAATGATCGAATGGACCAAACGATTCCTGCAGGTCGACGCCCCGGGCCGCCAGCTTGGAGAATGCTGGAGCGAGGTCCGGCCGCTTTTCGAGCTGGAGGATTTCCCGGTCGACCCCGCCGAAAAGCCCGACGGCTGGCGGCATCAGGAACAAAGCTTGCGCGATCGTGCCGGTCACTGACCGGCGGCCATCACGAAGGGAAACACGACCATGCGGTTCATGATTATCGTCATGTCATCGAAGGACTCGGAGCAGGAAGCCAAGCCGGACGAGAAGCTCGTTGCCGAGATGGCGACATTCCACGAGGAGCTGGCGAAAGCCGGCGCGCTGCTCGACGCCTCGGGACTTCAGCCAAGCTCGAAGGGCTGGCGGGTCAGGTACTCCGGCACGAAGCGGGCCTTCGTGGACGGGCCATTCGCCGAGTCCAAGGAGCTGATCGCCGGCTACACCCTGATCCAGGCGAAGTCGAGGGAGGAGGCCATGGAATGGAGCCGCCGCTTCCCCAATCCCGCCGTCGACGGCAAGGAGGCCGAGATCGAGGTCCGCCCGCTGTTCGGGCCGGAGGACTTCGGCCCCAGCCTCGGGTTCACCCCTGAGGCGATCGCGCGATTCGGCAAGATCGGGATCGGGAACCGGTAGCAGCCTCGCGGGCGCGGCTTGCCTGGAGGAAATGAAGATGGTGTGATCGGTCTCCATGGAAGCGGCCGACACACATCGGGCGATCGAGGCGGTCTGGAAGATCGAGTCGGCCCGGCTCATCGCCGGGCTGGCCCGCATCGTCCGTGACGTCGGTCTGGCCGAGGACCTGGCCCAGGAAGCGCTCGTCGCGGCTCTGGAAAAGTGGCCGGACTCAGGCGTCCCCGACAGCCCGGGTGCCTGGCTGATGACGGCCGGCAAGCGGCGCGCGATCGACCACTTGCGCCGCAGGAAGCTGGTCGAGCGCAAGCACGAGGAGCTCGGCCGCGAGGTCGGCGTGCGGCAGGAAGGCATGCCGGAGGCGGCCTCCCTTCATGAGAGCGACATCGGCGACGACCTCCTGAGCCTCATCTTCACAGCCTGCCATCCGGTGCTTCCCTCCGACGCGCGCGTCGCCCTCACGCTCCGCCTGCTCGGCGGCCTGACTACCAGCGAGATCGCCCGCGCCTTCCTCGCACCGGAGCCGACGATCGCCCAGCGCCTCGTCCGCGCCAAGCGCGCCCTCACAAAGGCGCGCGTCCCCTCCGAAGTCCCGCGCGGGCCCGAGCTTGCGGCCCGCCTCTCGCCGGTGCTCGAGGTGATCTACCTCATCTTCAACGAGGGGTACGCCGCGACGACGGGCGACGACTGGATGCGGCCCGCGCTATGCGATGATGCGCTGCGTCTCGGCCGCATCCTGGCTGGGCTCATGCCGCACGAGGCTGAGGCGCACGGACTCGTCGCGCTGATGGAGATCCAGGCGTCGCGCTTGAAGGCGCGGGTGGGCCCCGGGGGAGATCCTGTCCTCCTGTTCGAGCAGAACCGGGCGCTCTGGGATCAGCTGCTCATCCGCCGCGGACTGGCCGCCCTGGAGCGTGCCGAAGCGCTCGGGAGCCTGACCGGCCCATACGCGCTCCAGGCGGCGATCGCCGCCTGCCACGCGCGCGCCCGCGCTCCGGGGGAGACGGACTGGCCACGGATCGTCGTGCTCTACGACGAGCTCACCCTGCGCGCACCCTCTCCGGTCGTCGAGCTGAACCGTGCCGTTGCGGTCTCGAGATCATCGGGACCGGCGGAGGGTCTCGCGCTCGTCGACCGGCTCGCCGCCGAACCGGCGATGCGCGACTATCACCTCCTGCCCAGCGTGCGGGGCGACCTTCTCGCGAGGCTCGGACGTCTCGACGAAGCGCGCGCTGAGCTCGAGCGTGCGGCGTCGCTCACGCGGAATTCACGCGAGCGCGCGCTGCTCCTCGAGCGCGCGGCCGCGTGCGCGCGTGGCTCGGCGCCGACGCGATGAAGGGAATTGAGGCGGCCCTTCAGGAAGACGCCGCGTCAGAAACAGGACAAGATCGACTGCGGCACGCAGGCGGCGCTCGATGCCGGCCGCTCGGCCAGGTCGCTGCGCAGCCCGTACGAGCCCTCCCGGGAGCCGTTGGCGGGCACCACGAGGTAGTACCGGCTGCCCGGCGACGGGGTCAGCGTGACGGTCGTCGCTCCCGCCGTGCTGCAGAGCCGCGGCAGGTGGCTGGCGAAATCCCCCAGAGCGCCCTCGTAGACACTGAAATCGGTGTCGGTCGCCGCGCATGATGCGCCCCATGTGAGCCTGAGGTCACCACCCGCAGCCGCTTCGACCGCCAGCGGTGTTCCAGGCGTCGGGCCGCCGTCGGGCACCCTGCCTGCTCCGGCCGCAGGCGCAGTGAACTCCACGCGCAGCGCCGGGTGGACGCCCGGGTTGGCGTGCTGCCTGGAATCGAACCGCTTGGCCGTGGGGAACACCGACTCATCAGCCACGATGACCCAGCCGAAGTTGGTGGCGGGCGCATCGAGCCACGACTGCGCGTCGGCCACCATCGACGCAGAGCTCCACTGATACGGCCCGACCTGATCGACGATGGTCGTGGCGGAAGGGACGGTGCTGAAGTCCCCTCCCAGCTGGCTCCAGAAAGACGTGTTGAAAAAGGTATGGGCCCAGGTGGCGTCTCCGGGCTCGGCGGGCGCCCCCGTGCCCTCGAAGCCGAGGGCTCTCGAGGTCCCCTCCCCCCAGTCGGCGGCCGCGCGGTGCAGCGAGACCGGCACCCCCGCCACGATTGTGATCGACATGTTCAGCGTGAGCGTCACGCTCGTGATGGTGGACCCCGCGGGGATGGCGCCGGCAGGGTCGAACGCGATCAGGGCGCGGCGGATCTCCTGGATGTTGGTCTTCCCCGCAAAGAGGAACTGGCCGGCCCCGTTGCTCAGGGCGCCTGAATGACTCTCGTAGAGGGTGTTGTCCTTGCTCGCCGGCAGCGTGACCACGTCGGCCAGCAGTGCTGTCCCGGCAACCAATGGCGCGCTCGACAAAAGCATGAGCGCCAGCAGGCGGACGCGGCGAGCCATTCCCATGGGGCACCTCTCTGGTTGGGCGGTTGAGAGGTATCGTAGGCGGATCGGACATTCGAAGGCAAGAGGAAACCTGCCTAGCGGGAGACTCTACTGCGTCAGCCAGCTTCCCTGGAGATCCTGCGCCACCTGACCTAGGAGGAAAGGAAAACTCCACCATGCCGATGATCTCGTACGGCATGAGGTTCACGTGCGGTTCGACCCAGCCGCGCCGCGCGGGCGGAGTCTTTGCGCAGGCGCAGACGACGGCCAGCTACAGCGCGGCGAGCCAGCGGGCGCTTATTCGAGGCTTGCGGAGCAGACAAACTCCCGTCGCGCCAGGATCCAGCCGGCGCTGTCCCGTGCCTCGACGGCCCACGTGCCCACCGAGCCCGGATTCAGGTCCTTGTAGCTGTGAGTGCGCCAGCGCGCTCCTCCCACTTTCAGCGGCACGCGGAGCATTTCCTTTCCTTCGTAGATCCAGACGTGGTCGATCGACTCTCCGGCGGCGCCCCCTTCGATCCGGGTCCAGAAAAAGACCCGCTCTCCCTCTGCGAACTGCTCTGCTTCCCCCGCCAGCTCGTGGCGGACGACTCTCATGCCGACCCCGTGCTCCCGGATCGACAGCCCCGCGCTGTCGGAGGGCTGCTCGATCGCCGGGGCAGGTTTCGTCCTAACCTGGGGCCTGGAGGGCACCTCGAGCGGCGTGTGCGCCGTCCCTTCCGGAGAAACGGGCACGGCGCGTGCCTCCTGCGCGGCTGCCCGGCTGGGGGCCGTAGTCTGGGAAATGACCCGGAGGCCCGGCCCGGGTGGCTCCGGCTGGCGGGTCAAGAGGAGGAATCCGGCGACCGCGATCCCGAGACCGATCCAGACCACAAAGCCGAATCCACCCCTGCGGGTCGTTTCCTGCGTGGCTGGTTGCACCACGGGCGGAGTGTGCGCGGGAGGAGGCGCTTCGATGAGCGTGAGGTCGTCGTGGTTATCGTGTATTTCGATGATTTCCAGCTGGGCGGGCTCAGCGGACATCCACCTCTGACGCTCCCGGCCGTAGTCGGCGATCACCTCGTCCGGGTCGACGTTGACCAGCCGTGCGAACGACCGAAGAGCCTCTCTGACGATTTCGTCGCCCGGCAACGCGGCAAACTCGCCGCGCTCGAGCGCCTCGATGTGCTCGACGGCGAGCCCGGTGGCCTGCGCCACCTTGTCGAGCGGCAGGCCCTGGCTTTCGACCGCCTGTCGCACCTTCTGACCGAAGGTCTCCATGCCGGGCAATATATGTCTGAGCCTGCGAAAGGCCAGACCCGGCACGCGTGGTGGAAAGTCGAGGAAGGGGCCTCAGACGGCCCCTTCCCCGACTTCCGAGACCGATCAGCGGCGTCTGAAAACCAGGGCTCCGACCAGGACCCCGGCCGCCGCGGAAACCAGGATGCACTTGCCGGGGTTGGCCCGGGCGTAGTCGCGCGTCCTGGTCCAGGCCGGCCTGAGGTAATCCTCTTTGAGCCTCGAAGCCTGGTCCGCAGCGGCCGATACGAGCTCCCTTCCATCGGCCACGGCATTCTCGATCCGTGAAGCTGCGGCTTGGGTTCGTTCCGCTATTGATGCCATGTCACACCTCCTTTCGAGCACGTGCTCAAGCTCATCAGATGATCGATTTGTCATGGCCCCGGCGCATCAGACCGGCGATCAACGACACGATGAAAAGCACCAGGAAGACATAGAACAGCAGCTTGGCAATGCCTGCGGAAGCGACTGCGATGCCAATGAAGCCAAACATCGCCGAGACGAGCGCGATGATGAAGAAGACCACGGCGTAGTACAGCATGACGGCACCCTCCTTTCAGGTTGTGCAGATTGTTCAATCGTCTCCAGGAATCACGGCGCACCGGACCATGCTCTTTTTGGCACGAGAATGACCGCCGCGCCGGCGAGCACCAGTGCCACCCCGGCCCAGCCGGGGATGTTCACCCGTTCCTTGTCCTTCACCTTGATTTCGATCGGCCCGATATCGGCCTCGTGCGTCTCCTTGGTATAGGTGAAGCCACCGTAAGCCAGGGCGGCAACCCCCAGGATCACGAGGATTACACCGAGGACTTTCAGTCGATCCATGGCTGCCTCCTCTCATGCGAGGTCTCCCCGCCGGCCGACGGCTCGTCACCGCGCCAGGCAGGAACGCTTCTACAAGTGGATTACAGCAAGATCGATACCATCGCGACGCCCGGCGCGACCGTCTGTGAGCTCGCTTCGGTGATTCTCCCGGAGCGAGCGTCGTGTTCCGGGACCGTTGGTCGTCACGGGCGCCCGCCGGGCATGCATTCCCGGCTACTCACCGATTCGCTACGGACACCCTCCGGGAGCCTCCGTAGAGTGGGCACCAGCCTGAATCGGGCGGCGGCCTTCCGGCCGGTGCCGCAGGCAGTGGAAGGGAGTCCGCGTGATGACCCGGTGTCTTGTCAGGATGTTGATCATGTTGTTGCTGTTGCTGTCGCATCTGTGTCCGGCTCAGAGCGCGGAGCCCGGGCGTGTCTGGCGGATCGATGACTTCGAGGATCGTGACTTGCGCTCCCCGTCAGGCCTCTTCTGGATCCCGCTTGCCGACGAGCTGGTGGGTGGCACGTCAGTGGCCACGCTCGACATCTCCACCAGCGGCGACGCCGGCTCGCGTGGCGCGCTGAAGGTGACCGGCCGCTTGAGCGACGGCGACCGCGCGTTTCTTGCCGTCTGGGCTCCGCTTGCACGTGAGGGCCGTCCGTTGGATCTCAGCGGCTTCGAAGGGATCCGTATCCGGATCAGGAGCAGCGGCCGGCTCATGGTCGGCTTTCGCGACACCTTTATCAACTACATGGCGCCGATCGAGGCCGGAGCCGGCTGGCGCACTGTGGAAGTGCCCTTCAAGAGTCTGGAGCCGATCGGTAGAGTCCCCGAGGGGACGCGCTGGCACACCGACTCACAGAGCTGGTTCGGGCTGTCCACGCCTCCGGCAGGGCCCGGCGAGAAAACCGCCGCCACCGATATCACCTTCGAGATCGATGACATCGAGCTGTTCGGCAAGGGTGACGGGCCCGCCGAGCCGCCCGAGGTTGGACCGCCCGGACAGGTTGCGGTTTTCCCCTTCGCGCCGCTCGGCTCGATTCCACTGGATGGCTGGGTCGAGCTGGCCACCGATCCCGCGGGGGACGCAAACGCGCCGGCGCTTCCCGATGCCACGCGCCTGGAGGTCCACCAGCAGCAGTCCGACGAGCTGATCTGGTTCCGCATGACGCTGCGCGAGACTCCCCACGACCGCTACATGGGCGTCAACGTGGCCGTCGATCTGGACGGCGATCGCGGGAATGGTCAGGCCTGGTGGGGAGCCAACAAGGACTTCAAGTTCGACAGGCTCCTGTCTGTCTGGTGCTTCCGCGTCGAGGCAGGGTGCATGGGGACGATCGGGGTGGCCGATGCGGATCGTGTGGCTGCCGGCGCGATGGGAGGCGACGGCGCCACCGTCAGGTTCGCGATCGATGTGGCGCGCCGCGCCTACGTGGTGGGCGTCCCCCGCAAGGTTCTCCAGCTGGGGAGCCGCCCGGCGCGGGTAGTCGGGGCTGTGGGTTCGGCGCTACTCTTCGGAGACGATGTGCCCAGCAAAGATGCCGCCATCCTCCGCTGACGCCCGCCCGAAGGCGGACCAGCTCCCGCGCGGCCAGGTCGTGCTCGTCTGCGCCGGCGTCTGGCTGATCTACGCGGCCGTCTATGCCAGTGTGTTCGTGCTTTCCGGCTACCCGGCAGGAAGCGCACTCCGCGGGGCGATCGCCAATGCCCTCCCGGATGGTCTGCTCGCACTCGTCGTGATCGCAACCGCGCGCCGGCTGGCCTGGCCCGGCACCGGCGCGCAGCGCTTCTTTGCAGTGCATGCCTTTCTGGCGCCGGGGCTCTCCCTGGCCGCCGCCTCGCTCAAGTACGCGCTGCTCTGGGTGGACGTCTCGCTCTTCGGGACCGGCAGTGAGTTCCGTTTCAACTGGGGGATCGCCGCGTGGCACCTCTTTCTCAGCCTCCTGGTCTACGTCGCCACCGCCGGCGCCGCGCACGCGCAGGTAAACGCGCGCCGCATCCGCAGCGCGGCGGAGGCCATCGAGAAGGCCGAGACGCTCCGCGCCCGCGCCGAGCTGTCGGCTCTGCGCGCCCAGCTCAATCCCCACTTCCTGTTCAACGTGCTGCACTCGGTCCTCGGGCTGGTCCGCAGGGATCCGCAGCTTGCGGAGCGTTCTCTCGAGAGGCTGGGAGATCTGCTGCGCTACGCGCTGCATGTTCATCGTGATGGTGTGGACTGGACGGCTCTGCGCCACGAGTGGGAGTTCACCGAGTGTTATCTGGACCTGGAGACCATCCGGCTGGGCGAGCGTCTGCGGACCAAGATCCAGGCCGATCCCGCTGCGCTCGACAGGCTCGTGCCGAGCTTTTCGCTGCAGCCGCTGGTGGAGAACGCCATCCGGCACGGCATCGCGCCACACGCCGGCGGGGGAAGCCTCCGCATCAGCGCGGCGCTCAACGGCGGCTCCCTGCGTCTTGAAGTGGAAAACGACTGTGAGGGCTTATCCCCGTCATCTCCGGCGGGAGAGTCCGGCATGGGCCTGCGCGTCCTGCAGGAGCGCCTCGAGGCGCTCTACGGAGGAAGGGCCACGCTGCAGGCCGGCGCGACGCCCGACGGCCGGTTCCGTGTCGTGCTCGACCTGCCCGCAACCGGCATCGCAGAGGAGCCGTGATCATGACGACTCCTGAAATCCGCACGGTGATCGTTGAGGACGAGCCGGAGGCGCGCCGGACGCTGCGCGACTACGTGACAGCGACGCCGTGGCTCGAGCTGGTCGGCGAGGCCCGGGATGGACGCGAGGCGATCGAGCTGATCGACAAGGCGGCGCCGCAGCTCGTCTTTCTCGATGTGAAGCTGCCCGAGACCTCAGGGCTCGAGGTGGTCGGCAAGGTCCGCTGCCAGCCCGAGATCGTCTTCACCACCGCCTACGATCGCTACGCGGTGACGGCCTTCGAGCTGGGGGCGCTCGACTACCTGGTCAAGCCCTTCGGCCGCGAGCGATTCGGCAAGATGCTCGAGAGGGTGCGCCGGCGTCTGTCGCTGGCCGACACGGAGCCGCTGTCACCCGTGCGGGCGCTGCAGACGCTCGCGGAGCGTCCGCTCCTGAGGCTTTTCGCCCGCACCGGCGATCGGATCCATCCGATCCAGGCGGCATCGATCCTGCGCATCCAGGCGCGCGGCGACTATGCCGAGGTCCACGCGCCCGGCGGGCCATTTCTTCTTCATGTGAGTCTCTCCGAGCTGGCCTCGCGCCTGGATCCCGATCGCTTCGTCCATGTGCACCGCTCCCACATCGTCAATCTCGACGCGGTCAAGCTCCTGCGTCCCTGGGACGAGCGCCGGCTCGTCATCGTCCTCACCAACGGCGACGAAGTGGTCGCCAGCCGGAGCGCCTCAGAGCTGCTGCGCAGGCAGGTGCGCTGAGCGTAAACTCCCCCGGTCGCAGGCTCTTCAGCGAGGCCGGGGAGGCCGATGGTCACGTTCACGCCATTGGATTGGTTCTGGACGGCCGCGTTCCTCGCGCTCATGGTGGGCGGCGCGTTCTTCTTCTACAGACTGGCGCGGCGCTCCGAGTCGGACTTCTTCCTCGCGGGGCGCGGACTCCCCTGGTGGCTGCCGGCGTTTTCCGTCTTCAGCACCCACACGGCCACCGACACGCCCATGTGGATCGCCGGCGTCATCTACGCGCACGGCCTGCGCGGGCTCTGGTACACCTTCTTTGCCGCATGGACCGCAGTCGGCGCTTTCGTCGCCGCGCGCATCTATCGCAGATCCCTGGCCTACACGCAGGCGGAGTGGCAGCTGCTGCGCTTCGACGGGCTGGGCGCGGAGCTGCTGCGCGGCTGGCTGGCAGGCTGGCAGGTCTTCATGAACATGTTCATCCTCGGATGGGTCGGCATCGCGATGGGGAAGGTCTGCGCGTTCGCGTTCGGGTGGCCCGTCTGGGTCGGGCTGGTCATCCCGAGCGCCATTACGGCGATCTACACGCTGGCCGCAGGGTACTGGGGCGTCGTCATGGGAGACTTCCTTCAGGGGATCGTGGCGCTCTTCGCGATCGTGCTGGTATCGCTGATCGGCATCGCGGCGGCGGGCGGGCCGCACGGCGTGGTGCAGCACCTGGCTGATCTGGGCGAGAGCTGGCGGCTCGATCCGATGGCCTTCACCGGCTGGGCCTCGGGCGACTTTCCGATTCTGTGGTGGCTCACGATGATGGTGATCGCCGTCATCGGTGGGTTCGGCATGGGCACCAGCATCGACTGGTATGTCGAGGCACAGCGGATCCAGTCGGCCAAGACCGTGCGCGATGCCACTTACGGCATCTGGGCGGGCGGCCTGATCACACTGGCGCGCAACGCCTTCTGGGCGGCGTCGATCCTGGGCTTCTTCGTGCTGCTGCCGAAGATCACCGCGTCGTCGGAGTACGAGTTGGCCTGGTTCCGACAGGGGTTCGAGCTGCAGCCGGCAGGGTTGGTGGGCGTCTTCTTCGGCGCCATCCTGGCCATCCACATGTCCACCGTCTCGAGCCATCTCAACGTGGGCGCGCTCTATTTCACGCGGGACCTCTACCAGCGCTACATCAACCCGGAGGCTTCGGAACGGTTGCTGGTCTGGCTGGGGCGCGTCGCGACTTTCGCGCTGCTGATCGGCTCGTTTTTCTACGGCCTGATGATGGAGGAGATCACGCGCTGGCTGATCTTCGCTCTGTGGCTGATGATGGCCGGCATCTGGCTGCCCAACATCCTCCAGGTGGTCTGGTGGCGCTTCAATGCCTGGGGCTACCTGGCTTCCTGGATCGCCAACCTGGGGATCTCGTGGCTGGTGGTCTGGGTGCTGCCATCCTGGGGCGTGCTGCCGCCGCTTGCCGATCATTTGCAGTTCTGGCTGCTCATGGCGCTGGGCGCCGTAGTCTTCCTGCCTGCGACGCTGCTGACGAAGGCCGAGCCGATGGATCACCTGGTGGACTACTACGTCATGACAAGGCCGCTGGGCTGGTGGGGGCCGGTGCATCGCGAAGCGGTGAGACGCGGGCGGATCGCACAGGCGCCGCCGCGCGCGGCCGGGGCCGCGCGCCGGCCGCTCATCCGGAGACGCTGGACTGCCGCCGAGGCGCAGGAATGGACGCGCGAGGACTGGATCGCGATCGTCCTGTCGCCGCTGGTGTTCGCCGGCGTGATGTTCGGCCTGACCGGCGTGCTGCTGATGCAGACCTCTGGATTCTGGATACTGGCGGCTGCGCTGGCCGGCTGGGCGATTCTCTACTACGCGATCGATCCGAAGCTTCGGGCGGTGTCGTCAGAATACGAGGCGCAGCAGGCGGGCTACATCGCAGACGTCGAGCGGCGCGCCGGCAGCGAGGAGAAACGCTGACATGGACAAGGGCCTGGTCACACTGATCGGCATGAGCATCGCCTACGCGGCCTCGCTCCTGGGGATGGGTCTGGCCTGGTATTCATGGCGCAAGCGTCATCGGGGTGGAGGGGGCAAGTAATGCTGGATCCGATCCCTGCCAGGCCGCCGATCAGCGGCCCGCTTTGGACGGTCGTCGTCCCAGCGCTGCTTCTGGCTCTGTCCTTCGTGGCCACCTGGCTTCTCTACCGCCGCTTCGCCGGAAAGTAAGCCGGACCATGAGAACGTCCGGCGTCCTGGCGGCACCGCTGTTGATCGTGATGGCATTCCACGCGGGCGGCGCTTCTTCACGGGTTCGTGCTGAGCTGAGACCGCTTCGCTCGACCGGAGCCTTCGTGCCGCAGGCTACCTGAGCTTGGGGCAGGGTGCGGGGTCGGCGGCGAACCATTCTTTCAGGCTCGCGACGATCTTCTTGACCCCGATCTTGGGCCGGTACAGGACGATCTCGGTGCCGCCGCCGATTGATCGGAGATCGGCGGCCATCATGAAGAGTCCGCCCGGGGGAGGAGTGTGGCCGACGCCGCGCGGGTTGTGTGCGACCTGCAGGGTGAACTCCGCGCGGTCCTTCCCGACACGACGCACCGTGGGGGTGTAGTCCGAAGAGCTCCGCTCCACGTAGCCCACGTAGGCTGTCCGCTTCACCTCGACGTCCAGGCAGGCGGTGGCTCGTTCCTTGAGGACCGCGTACACCTTGTCGAGGGACTGGTCGACGCTGATTGTCTCGATCGCGGCGCCCCTGCCGTCCTTGACCGCGCCTGGACGAACTCCTGGCGTGTCTGCGGCACGTCGATGGCGGCGGCATCCGCGCAGGCAGCGAGCGCCAGGACGAGGGCGATGGCCGGGAGCTTCGGGTTCACGTGGCGGGAATCTGGCTCCCCGGCCGCATGGATTCAACCGGGCGGGAATGCCCATCGTCGGGCAATTTCGGGAAGGCGGCGCACACCCGGCGGTCACGCCGCAGTAAACTCACGGCTCCCGCATCCGACCCACGACCAGCGGCCTCCAGCTACAAACACAAGGCGTGATCTGAGGGCCTGGTGAAGCGGTTTGATGCGGTAGGGACTCGAATTCCGGCGCGGAGGCGAAGGCGGGACATGCGACGCGATCATGTGCGAGCGGGCATTTTTGGACTGTTGATGGCAGCCGTCCTGACGGCGAGCGCACCCGGCGCCGCCGAGGAGGCGTTGTGGCTGCGCCAGCCGGCGATCTCGCCGGACGGAAAGACCGTGGTCTTCAGCTACCGCGGCGACTTGTGGACCGTTCCCGCCGCCGGAGGAACGGCATCACCCCTGACCGTTCACCCGGCGTATGACACTGCTCCAGTCTGGTCCCCGGACGGCAAGAAGATCGCATTCGCCTCGGACCGTTATGGCAATTTCGATCTCTTCGTCATGCCGGCCGCCGGAGGCGACGCGACGCGGCTGACGCTGCTCTCGGTCGACGAAGTTCCAACCAGCTTCGCGCCGGATGGCGAGCGCGTCCTGTTCAGCGCCACGCGGCTGGACAGCGTCACCAACGTGCAGTTTCCCACGGGAGCCCAGCCCGAGCTCTACGAGGTTTCGCTGACGGGCGGGATGCCGGAGCAGGTGCTGAGCACTCCGGCGTCCTATGCCGTGTTCGACTCCACGGGGAAGCGGCTGCTCTACTCGGATCAGAAAGCGTACGAGATGGAGTGGCGCAAGCACGACAACTCCTCGTTCGCGCGCGATGTCTGGATCTGGGATGTCGAAAGCAACAAGCACACGCGTCTGACCGAACCTGGTTACGACGACCGGCAGCCCGTCTGGGGCGCAGAGCGGAGTGCGCTCTTCTATCTCTCCGAGCGCGGCGGCGTCTTCAACGTGTGGCGCATGAATCTCGAAGACCCGCGCGGGTCGGTCCAGGTCACCAACCACAAGGTTCATCCGGTGCGGTTCCTGAGCGCATCCACGTCAGGCGATCTGTGCTACACGTGGGATGGCGCCATCTGGATCCGGCCCGCCGGCGCGAGCTCGAGCCGCAAGCTGGATGTGCTGGTGGCCACTGATCGCCGGCTGAATCAGACCGATCGCATCGATGTCACGGCAGAGATCTCGGAGTTTGCCGAGTCGCCCGACGGCAAGGAGGTCGCCTTCATCGCCCGCGGCGAAGTCTTTGCCGCCTCCGTCGAGTTCGGCACGACCCGGCGCATCACGACGACGCCCGAGCAGGAGCGGTCGGTGAGCTTCTCGCCTGACGGCAAGAGCCTGCTGTACGCCTCCGAGCGGGACGGCTCATGGAACGTCTATCGCACCGACCGCACGGACGAGAAAGAGCCGGCATTCTTCAATGCCACGGGACTTAAAGAAACCCCCGTGGTGGCCACCCCCATGGAGGAGTTCCAGCCCAGATTCTCACCCGACGGAAAGCAGGTGGCCTACCTGGAGGAGCGCACCACGTTGAAGGTGATCGACCTGGCCACCGGCAAGTCGCGCCTGATCCTGCCCGCCAAGCTCAACTATTCGTACATCGACGGAGACCAGTCCTACGAGTGGTCACCGGACGGGAAGTGGTTCGCGGTGACGTTCCTGAGTCAGACGCGCTGGTCCAACGAAGTGGGACTCATTGCCTCCTCGGGCGAGGGCGAGCTGTTCAATCTCACCAAGAGCGGCTACGAGGACGAGTCGCCTCGCTGGGCCGGCAAGGGCGAGATTCTGATCTGGGGCACGGACAGGTACGGAGCCAGGAGCCACGCCGGGGGAGGGCGCGAGTCCGACGTCTTTGCCGCATTCCTGACACGCAAGGCGTGGGACAGGTACAAGCTCGACCCGGCGGCCTATGATCAGACTCTCGCGAAGGAAAAAGACGCGGATAAAGCCAAGGACAAGGGAGCGGACGAGTCCAAGGACAAGAAGCCGGACAACCCCTCCGAGTCCGGCAGCGTGGAGCTTCCCGAACCGGTGCCGCTGGAGCTTGATTTCATCGAGGACCGCATTGTCCGGCTCTCGATGCACTCGGCCGACCTGGCTGCGGCAGCTCTGACTGCCGACCGCGAAAAAATCGTCTACCTGGCGAAATTCGAGAAGGGCTACGACCTGTGGACCTACGTGCCGCGCAAGAAGGAGATCAAGCTCGTCGCCAAGCTCGACGCGGAGCGGCTGGCCGACATGCGTCTCGACAAGGAGAGCAAGAAGGCCTTCATCCTGGCCGATGATCGCCTCATGACCATCGACCTGGAGTCGGGCAAGAACACGCCGATCAAGGCCTCGGCAAAGATGGATCTCGATGCGACCGCCGAGCGCGCTTTTCTCTTCGAGCATGCCTGGCGGCAGACGCTCAAGAAATTCTACGTGGCGGACCTGCACGGTGTCGACTGGAACGGCCTCAAAACTGCATACGCCCGCTTCCTGCCGTACATCGACAACGACCGCGACTTCGCGGACCTTATTTCAGAGATGCAGGGCGAGCTGAATGCCTCGCACACGGGCGGACGCTACCGCCCCACGCGGCCCGACGCCGATGCGACCGCATCGCTGGCCATCTTTCCGGACCCGGCAGACCACGACGCCGGCGTGCGCATCCTCGAGGTCATCGAAGGGTCGCCGCTCCAGCAGACAGGCACGCGCATCAAGGCCGGTACCGTCATCGAGGCCATCGACGGCACGGCCATCAAGGCCGGATCCGAATGGAACGCGCTTCTCAACCAGAAGTCGGGACAGCCCGTCCGCCTCGCGCTGCGGGACCCGGACTCGAAGGACACATGGGAGGAGACCGTCAAGCCGGTTTCATGGGGCGACCAGCAGCGGCTGCTCTACCTGCGCTGGGCCCGGTCGCGCCGCGAGGCGGTGGAGCGCCTCTCCCACGGCAGGCTGGGCTACGCCCATATCCGCGGCATGAACGACGGCGCCTACCGGGAGATCTTCGAGGAGATCTTCGGCCGGTCCGTCGACAAGGAAGGGATCGTCCTCGACACCAGGTTCAACGGCGGCGGCAATCTCGTCGAGGCGCTCACGGTGTTCCTCTCCGGTCAGACCTACTACCAGGCGATGCCGCGCGGCCAGATGATCGGCGTCCAGCCCGAGAGGCGCTGGACCAAGCCCTCAATCGTCGTCATGAATGAAGGCAACTATTCCGACGCCCACTGCTTCCCGACTGCGTACAAAGCGCTCGGGCTGGGCGAGACGGTGGGAATGCAGGTGCCCGGCACGTGCACCGCAGTCTGGTGGGAGCGCCTGCAGAATCGGACTCTGACCTTCGGCATTCCCCAGGTGGGTTATCTCGGCATCGACGGCAAGCTCACCGAGAACAAACACCTCGATCCCGACCACGTGGTCGACAATGACCCGGCTGTCGAAGCGGCCGGCCGCGACGAACAGCTGGAGAAGGCCGTCGAGGTGCTGCTGGGCAAACTGCCAAAGCGCTGATGCGCCGCCCGCCAGGCCGTCGCCATGATTAAAGCCATCTGTCGCGCGAGACTGCGACGGAAGCTTGTTGGGCTCGATCCGCCTGCCAGTTCTACCGGGAGGGGTTTGGGTCTTCAATCCCGCCGGGGTCTCCGTCCTGTCCCCCGCGCGACTCGAACACCCACTTGAGGCCCACGGAGAGGCGCAGGCGGTCGTAGGTGTAGCGTGGATCGGCGGCATCCTGGCGATCCATATCGGCTGCGGCGACGATCCTGGTGCTCCGGACCAGGGGCGCCTCGAAGAGGAGGCTGGCGTTGAGGATGTCGTACGCCTTGTTCGGGTTGTCCTCGCCGGTGCCCGGGTTCACCTCCATGTCGAAGATGAACGCCCGCGGGTAGTCGCGCTCCCAATACCGCACGGCGGCGCGCACGCGCCAGGGTCCCCTTTGCCACAGCGCGCGCACGCGTCCACCGAGCATGTGATAGTCGTTGTAGCCCTCGAACCTGTCGATCCTGCCCGTGTAGTCCAGATCGAAATAAAAAATCCACTGCTCGGACGCGTCGAACCGCAGCGTGTTGCCGACGATGTGATAGCCGTACTTCACCGGGGTTTCGTCAGCCGTGATCCCGCCGTCCAGATCGCGCGATGGGCGTTCTTCATAGTCGAGGATCCGGTAGGTGTAGTCGATGCTGAATCCCAGGCGGCGGTAGACGCCGAAGGCGAGCCCCCCCCGGACATGAAGCCGATCCTGGTCCAGGGACGACACGGATGAAACGTCCTCGTAGTTCCTGTGCTCGTACTGGCCGGCAACCTCCCACCTGATGGAGCGGCTCATCCAGGAAGTGAATCCTGTCTCGGCGCCGGCTCCCAGGTAGGTGTAGCGATTGCTGGCATCCTCGAAGCCGATGGTCTGCCCGATTCCCGTATCACGATCGAAGTAGATCTCCTTGTTGTACGTCGCGTAGGGCACGGCGAAGAAGCGGCTCTCGCGACCGTGACTCTTCCCGGTCACCATCCGGTATCCGGGAGCGACTGTGAGGTACGTCTCGTCGGCGTTGTCGTTGCCGCTCCCGTAGGCATGATGGCGAAGGCGGTAATCCAGCAGGAAGCGGTGCTTATTGCCGGGTATCCGGTAATCGCCGCTCAGCACGAATGGAACGAACCAGCCCGGGCTCTTCTCGGGCTCGATGATCAGCAAGTCGAACTGGTCGAAATACGGCTCGGACGGAGCCTCGAACGGGTTGTCGTCATAGGCAACGCCGAGCCCGATCGAGAGGCCGGACTCGGCACCGAGCGATGTGGTGCCGGAGCCGGCGGTCAGCGCGACGAGGGCCAGGCAGGCGCCGGCCATTGCCGGCGCGGAATAAGAAAGCTTACCGGAGCAGCGCGCTCTTGCCACGGTCGGACGCCTTGGTTGCCGGCCACACCTCGATCTCCCTTTCGATGACACGATCGAGCAGCTCGCGAATGCCCAACGCGTAATCCGCCGGAGGCGGAGCATGTCGGTTGAAGATCACGACGTAATGGATCCCGTCCCTGCGCTGCCTGGCCAGTGCGCTGGTCCCGGCGAAGCCCCCCGTGAGGCTCCAGTTGCCCGGGGGATGACCCTCGAGAGCAAGGCCCATCGAGGAGCCAACGATGTGGCGTGAGGCGACGAACTTGAGCAACCCTCTCGTGGACACGATGAGGCCACCCGAGGGGAGGTGAGTCTCGAGATCCCAGCCGCCGTAGGCGCACTCCACCTCGGTGCCCGGCTGCAGGACACTCTCGCACATGCGTCGGCTGTCGTACCAGGGCTCACGAGGATGACCATCGGAGCGGCGCGTGCGCCCGGGTCGCACCTCGCCGGCCTCGATGCCTGCGGGCTCGAGAACTGCGGACGCGACGTAGTCGAAGTACTTCATGCGGGAGTACTTCTCGACGATCATGCCGAGGAACAGGTACCCCTCATTGGAGTAGGCGACCTTCTCTCCCGGCGTGAACCGCAGCCGATGACCCAGGATCCAGCGTGCCACGTCGTCGCGGCCGGGTGGGGAGGAAATGCCCATGGATTTGGCCACTTCCAGCTCGGCAAAGGTGAGGTCGCCGGCCGAGTGCCTGTTCCATCCCGCCTTGTGCTCGAGAAGATGCGCGACGGTGACCTGTCGCAGCCGCTCATCTGCGAGCCTCGGGAACGGCTTGAGGCGCAGCAGGCCGCTGCCGTCCCCGTCGAGATCGAACACCCGATCGCTGGAGGAGATGGCTCCGGATGCGATCAGGCGTCGCACGGCCCCGGCCGTAAACGGCTTCGTCAGGCTGGCGGCGCGCATCAACGCATCGGGAGCCAATGGTTTGAGGCCCGCTGGATCGCTCCAGCCGTAGGAGCGCTCGAGAATCACCTCCCCGTCCTTCATCACGCCCAGCAGCCCGGCGCTGATCCGGTTCCTCTGCATGTACGCGGTCATCGCCCAGTCGAAGGGCCTCAGCTCCGCAACAGATCTGCCGCCCCAGGGGAGAGTGTCGGGCTCCTCGATGGGCCTGACTTTCATGGAGGCGAAGGCCATCACGTCGTCGGCGTTCAGGTGCGGCCCCTCGTGCAGGCGCTCCCAGTCGGAGAGCGCGAGGTAAGCGAGGACGTTGCGGTGCTCCGAGCTGCTGAAGTCAGCCGAGCCTGTCGCGGAAGGGATGAAGCCCAGAGCCGGATCGAAAGCCCGGGCCAGATACTCCTCGGCCATGTTCACGACGCGGTGATCGGTCATCCCGCAGACCTTGAAGCAGACGGCGATCTCGGCCACGATGTCCGGCTTGGACCAGCTCAGGATCTCGAGAATGTGGCGGTCGAGGTAGTCGAGGATCCAGCGGTATTTCAACGGCGAGAGTGTCCGCTGGTAGTACGCGGAGTCGGCGATGATGATGTGCGTCAGACCGTAGAGCTTGTTCTGGTAATCCGCGTGTGAGAGTTGATTGTCGTCCACCGACATGAAGACTTCCTTGAAGGTCTGCGCGTACTTCTCCTCGAGGTCGACAACTCCGAGTCGCTTCAGCCAGAAGACGATATTCGACGTCTGTGCCGCGTACGAGCGGATGACTTCGGGATTCAGGACGAAAGCAGGCCAATCGACGGCCGTGAGATGCCGCAGAGCCTCTTCATAGGTGGGGCGGAACGGTCCCTCGTGCAGACCGAGGTTGTAGAGCTTCTGGGCGGCATAGAGCACGCGACGGTGAAAGAGCATCTCCTTGCGTGACTCGAACATCTCCTTGCGCGCCCGCAGGACCGCAGTGACCTCCCGTTTCGAGGCGTGGAGCTCGTGGCTCTCTCGCCCGATGAATCCCTCCTCTCCCAGTCCGCCGAGCAGGCGCTCGAGATCGTCGATCGACTTGACCACGTCCATGATGACCGAATCGACGTACGGAGTCCGGCCCGTCGCCCTGTGGACGCGGACGGCAAAATGGGCCTGGGCGTCCTGGTCCAGGTCGAAGAACCTGGATTCATAGGTGCGCACGATCGCCCTGGCGATCTCGTCTCCCTGATCGCCGCGGTAGGGCGTGACGACTTCGACGCGCTCGCGTTTGACGCAGCCCGACAGGAGGACCGACACGAGTGCGGCGGGGACGAAGAACCGTCTCATCCGCCGCATTTCCTTCCCGATGCGCTCCATAGCGCCGGCGCTCAGGTGAGCGCATCTCCGGAGCGGCCCGGTTCTTCCATCTCGGCGAGCACGCGGGCGATCCCGGGCCGCAGTCCACGAAGGTTCGCGTTCTGGATCTCGAGGCCGGGTCGAGTGTTCACCTCGAGGACGACCGGCCGTCCTTCGTGCGTAATCGAGATGTCGATGCCGAGATAGGCAAGGGGGAACGCACCGGCGGCGCTGCGCGCCGTCTCGATCACGTCGTTCCAAGCCGCCACCTTCAGGCCGGACAGGCGCCGCCCGGTCTCGGGGTGGTGGGTGAGGACGCGCCCGCGGCAGGTGGCGGCGATCGTCATACCGGTCCCCAAGTCAATGCCGATGCCGATGGCCCCCAGGTGCAGATTGGCCTTGCCGGCGGATCGGCTGGTGGGGAAGCGCACCATCGACATCACCGGAACGCCATGGACGGTGATCACCCGGATGTCGGGCAAGCCGATCGCCGGCAGGCCGTCCAGAACGGGCCCTGCGTGGATGCGCTCCTCGATCATGGCGCGATCCCAGGTGCGCATGGCGTACTCGCCGCTCAGGATGTCGACGAGCAGGCGGCGGATGTCGCCCTCGTCCCACACGACCCCGGAAGAGCCGCACCATCCGTCCCCGACTCTCGGGCCAAGGACGGCGATCCCGGATCCGGCTCTCCCGCGCGCCGGCTTGACGACGAAGTGCCCGAGGCCGCCCACGACCTGCCCTGCATGGGCGACACCGCGCGTGTCTTCGACCACGGCGATCGTCCGGGGCACCGGCACGCCTGCAGCCGCCAGCAGCTTCTTGGTCAGGATCTTGTCGTCCGCCAGGTTGTGATGGCGCCGGGGATTGAGCTCGGCTATGAGCTCTCGCTCCCGCCAGTTCATCCCCAGGACCTGCCGGCTACCCACCGTCTGCCCTCGCGGGCGCAGCAATCACGCGGCTGAACCGGAAATACTCCATCAATCTCAGTCCCGACCAGGTTCCGATCAGGATCTCGAGGAGCAACACGGAAAGCAGGCTCTCCGGGAACGTGAGCACGAACGCCTGCAAGGTCCAGCTGTCCATGACCAGGAAGCACAAAACGATGGCGACCATGGACATGAGAGTGACCTTGAGCACCTCCAGCGGCCCCTCTTCCTCGATGATGTTCGCGAACTTCTCCGTCGCGATCGTCAGCACCACGACGGGAAGGAACGTGAGGTGCGCCAGCCTGAAGCTCCCGGCGAGGGTCCCGGCTGCCGCCAGCCCCGTGATCGCCAGGACCGCCGCCGTCAGCATGATCCCCTGCAAGGGGAAGTGGAGCAGCCGCATGGGCCTGGCTGCCACCCGGGTCAGGCAGACGATGCCGATCACGAACAGGAAGGCCGCGAGCGTCCAGCCGATGCCGACTCTCGTCGCGGCGATGGCGATCAGCAACGGCATATAGAAGCCGAAGGTGCGCAGCCCCAGGACGTTGCGAATCAGAACGCTCACGAACGCTCCGAACGGAATCATCATGAGGATCCGCTGCATGTCGACGGAGATACCAGCCTCCTCCAGCGCGCCCCACAGTCCGAGCCAGCTGGTTGACGCCTTGCTGAAACCTCCTTCGACCAGACGTCCGCGCACTGCGAACGACCGCTCGACTTCGTAGCGTACCTCCAGGCTGGTCTCGGGATCGGCCTCGACGATCGGGAGATCGCCCCGGGCGAACGGCACGAGGGTCCCGCCGGTGCGGGCGAACAGATCGCCCGCCGGGTGAAACGGAATCCATGCGGTGCCCAGCCGGACCTCGGCCCAGACCACAAGCTCCGCCTGGAGTCCGGAGTCCATGACGACTCCCTGGACCAGGCGTGTCGGAAGCCCCTGCCGCCGCGCCAGCGCGGTGAACAGGCGGATCCTGCCGAGATCAGAGCCCTCCTGTGATTCGAGGGTCGCCAGGGCGTCCGACGCGCGCGGATGCGCGGTGTCTCCGGAGGGCCTGGCCGGGGGGAGTGCCCGGCAGAAGTCGTAGATCCTGCGCAACGCGTCCACGGCGGGAGATCCGGCCGGGGCCAGCTTCGCGGCGAGCGCGGCGATGGCGGGATGGCCCGCCTGGATGAGCTCCGTCGTTTCAAGGAAGGGCAGCATCGCCTCCGGGGGAGGGCCGGGCACCCGAAACGATGGATCGATCTCGTAGGCGACATTGCGGGCGATCACCGTGAAGGACGTCTCGACCTTGCCGCTTCCCTCCGTCTCGCCCTGCCACTCCACGAGCCTGTTGCTGCCTCGATACTCCTCGCTGACGGCGATCAGGTCCGAATCAGTCCAGCGCATGCCGAGAAACAGGTCCGTCTCGTTCTGGGGCAGGCAGGCCCGCACCCAGGTCTCATCGGAGGCCGTCTCGTAGCGGACCAGCACACGCACACGGTGCGCCTCGCTGGGGGCGATGCGATCGACGTCGTAATCTGCGCGACTGACGCGATACATGGCGACAGCCATTGGACAAACCATGAGACATACGACAAGGATGATTCTTGCACGGCTGGCTTGTCGCTGAGTCCTGGAAGAGGTCATGCTGAATTGCCCGATTACTGCCCGCAGCGTGAGGGGTGCAGCCGACTGCAACGAGAGTTCTCATGCTACTTCTGTTGAGTCAACCGCGCAATGCCAGGAGCACCTCCTTGCCCTTGAAGACGTCGGGATCGAGTATCACCACCCGCGCGCTGCTGTGGTCCTCCTCGATCTCGATGAAGAAGTCTCTGCCTTCCTGGTAGATCTCCGGCAGCACCCGCACCGAGCGGATCTGGTCGAGTCCGTAGTTGCGCGGGTCCAGAGAGATGGTCGTCTCCCGGGCGAGATTCACTGACTGGTCGTAGTTGATCCTGCTGACGTCGCGGACGCGCTTCAGGAAGTCGCTCAGAACTCCCTGCTCCTTCAGGCTCCGATCACTATCCACGTGATAAAAGAGGCTGTTCTGGTGGGTGGTGAACTCCTCCTGGAGCTGTGACTTGTCCTGCTCCAGGGAAGCGACCTGCACCTGCGCGGTATCGCGCTCCTGCTTGTAGCCGTCGCGCTCCTGCCTGAAGGTGTCGCGCTCCTTGACCAGCGCGCGCGTGCGCGCACGGCGCACGGTGACCGGCGTCTGGCCGGCGTCTCCCGCCGTCACGTAGGTCCTGAAGGTTTCTTTCTGCGGATCGTAGAAGAACCAGACCTGGTTGCCCGCCAGCAGCTCGTCGGTCTGATCTACCTGCTTCAGGTGTTCCTTCGCCTTCGTCTCGTCGAGGCCGGCTTCGCCGGTCAGGTAGGTCATGGCAAGAGCCTGGTGGTTGTCTCCCCGCCTGGCCACGACAAACTTGTCCGGCAGAGTCTGCTCCAGGTGCATGACCTTTTCCTGCAGCCCCCGGATCGTGTCACGGTCGGCGATGATCTGCTGCAGCAGGTTCTTGTACGAGATGTCCTTCTCTTCCTGCAGCAGCTTGTCGAGTACATCGCGCTGCTCGGGGTTCAGGTCCTGCATGAAGATCTCGCTGTACTGAAGCGTGGCCTCCCCCGGCTTGCGGGAGGCGTTGAACATCTCGATCCGCTTCATCATTGTGTCCGACGCCTGATCCATCTGAGTCCGATCTTCCTTGAGCTGCGTCAGCAGCTCATCGGTGTTCGACGCGGAGCCCGGCCCTGGTCTTGCGCAGCCGAACCCGGCCAGAACGACGGCCGTCGTGAGCACCACGCATGCGAGGCCGGTGCGCACCTTCACGATTTCCTCCTGCTCCACCGCGGTCAGGACGATCTCCCTTGCGCCCATGAGTCCTCCTTGGAATGCATCATCCCCTGGGAATGGACAGACTGGCTTCCTCCAGCCATACGGCACGATCTGTGCCAGGCAATTCCCGGGGCGGCCTGCCGCGCGGTTCTCGCGCACGGCATGGGGTGGCGCGGCGTCCGGCGCGGCGCAAGTGCTTGCGCGCCAAGAAGTACGCTCACCAGGTTGGACGGCTTCTCCACGCGCGTCGCACGCACCAGACTTGAACGGCTGTCCATTGTCACTGGACAGTTGGACTGTCCATCGTTTCCGACACCACATGAACAGGCTGCTGGCGGCGTACGCTGGCTGCCGAAGCCTGATGACAGTAACTTAGCCCGTTCATTCCAAGGAGGAACAGCGTCTGTCCGACCAGCTCATGATCTACCCGCACACCGAGCTCGGCGACCGCGTATCCCTCGCTCCGAACGTCATGATCATCACCCAGTGGCATCCTATCGGACCACCCGGGCAGAGGACGGCCCTGCTCGAGCGCCGGCCTGTCCGCATCGGATCGGGGAGCACGGTCAACGCCGGCAGCATCATCCTCGCCGGCTGCACGATCGGCGAGGGATGCGTGGTCCTGAGCGGGACCAGGGTGACGCGCAGCCTTCCTGCTCATTGCGTCGTGGCCGGCGATCCGGCCCGGATCGTGAGGCGGCTGGGGTCGTGACGCCTGCGCCTGCTCTGATTCCCGACCTGCTCGATGCATCCGCCGGCAGGCATCCGGGGGCACCTGCGGTCGAGGTAACGGGCATCGTCCTGGATTACGCCTCCCTGCATCACGCGGCCTCCCGTTTCGCCGCCTTTCTCAGGAATGAAGACATTTCTCCCGGGGACCGCGTCGCCCTCTTTCTGAAGAAGAGTCCCGAGCCGGTGTCCGGCTCGGTGGATCCGTTGCCCGAGATCAACTCACCCCGGCACATCGTGCCGAGGTACTTTTCCTTCTGGGCGTCGGTGCCGAAGACGGCGAGCGGCCACTCCGCCGACCATATGTGAGCGTTGATGGCGAACAGCAGGCCGTTGTCGCGGCAGGCGTGCCCCAGGGTCTCCATGACCAGGGTGGTGGTGAGCAGATCCGATCCGGCCCCGTAGGGAGCGGGGATCGGCAGCCCGAGGATCCCGAACCGGGCGCACTTGCGCCATGCCTCCAGGGAGAACTCCCCCTTGGCATCCATCTCGAGGATGCGGTCGTTGAGCTCCGCCTGGGCGAACTCGTGCACCGCCTTTTGAAGCTCGAGCTGCTCGTCCGTCCAGGAGAAATCCATGCTTCACCCCGTGCGCTCCCACATGTGGCCGTGCGCTGCGCCATTATAGGGTCGGCCGGTCCGCCGGAGATGGCCCTTCGGGATCAGTCACGGCGTGCTTCGCTCAATGGCCGAACAGGAAAGTTGCGCTCAGGAGATCACGATGAACGGCACACTGGATGGCGGCTGCGCCTGCGGGGAGGTGAGATACCGGCTCACCTCCGAGCCCATGTTCGTGCACTGTTGCCACTGCCTGAACTGCCAGCGACACACCGGAAGCGCGTTCGTTATCAACATGCTGGTGGAGGCTGCGCGTGTCGAGCTGGTGAGCGGCGCGCCACAGCCGATCACCATGCCGCTCAACGGCGGCAGCCCGAACCAGATATTCCGGTGCTCACGGTGCCAGGTGGCGGTCTGGAGCGAATACGGCGGCCGGTCCGAAGTCAGGTTCGTCCGGGCCGGAACGCTCGACAACCCGTCCGGCGTCTCACCGGACGTGCACATCTACACGCGATCCAGATTGCCATGGGTCGTACTGCCCGCGTCGGTGCCGGCCTTCGACGCTTACTACGACCCGAAGACGCTCTGGCCCGCCGAGAGCCTCGCCCGGAGAAAGGCCGCCCTGAGCGGCGGCTGAAACATTTCATGGCGGTGCAGCAGATTGGCAGTTCCCCTGCGCGCAACGGCCAGGAGATGGCCGCGTTCCGGCTATCCCCTCCCGCCGCTTCCTGACGCGGGGGCAATGGTAGTATGGGCGCCATCCATGGAGGGCGACACCGATGCATGAGGGGCGGGCAGTCGCTCCCGAAGAGAATCTGGCCGGAATCGAGTCGAGCAAAGTCCTCGACGACGAGACGCGCCGGCGGATTGACCGCGACAACACCCTGGCATTGTTCCCCCGATTAGCGCGGTGACGCGGCCGGAAGCCTCCCCGGGGGTCCCTGCAGGCGGATCGCTTCCCCGCGTGATCTGGGCGGCCGCGGCCGGCACGGTCATCGAATGGTACGACTTCTACATCTTCGGCAGCATGGCGGGAATCCTGGCGGAGCACTTCTATCCGACCGGGGATCCCACGGCCGCCTTTCTCTCGACGCTGGCCACCTTCGCGACGGGCTTCGTCGTGCGCCCGTTCGGCGCCGTCTTCTTCGGCCGCATCGGCGACCTGGTCGGGCGCAAGTACGCCTTTCTGGTGACGCTGATCCTGATGGGGAGCGGCACGGCGGCGATCGGTCTGATCCCGGGCTACGCCACCATCGGCGTCGCCGCCCCGATACTCCTGGTGCTGATGCGCCTGCTGCAGGGCCTGGCGCTCGGCGGCGAGTACGGAGGCGCGGCGATCTACGTGGCCGAGCACGCTCCCGACTCGAAGCGCGGTTTCTACACGAGCTTCATCCAGATCACGGCCACCGCGGGCCTGTTCGTCTCACTCGGAGTGATCGAAGCAACGCGCGAGGCGCTCGGCACCGACGCGTTCCGGCAGTGGGGATGGCGTGTCCCCTTCCTGCTGTCGATCCTGCTCGTCGGCGTGTCGTTCTACATCCGCTACAGCCTGAAGGAGTCGCCGCTCTTCTCGCAGCTCAAGGCGCAGGGGAAGACCTCGACCAGTCCGATCAAGGACAGCCTCGGCAGCGGCCGCAACTGGCGTCTCATGATGCTGGCGCTGCTGGGCGCGACCGCCGGGCAGGGCGTCGTCTGGTACACGGGGCAGTTCTATGCGCTCATCTTCCTCCAGAAGGTCCTGCAGGTCGGGGACAGGGCGTCCAACGTCATCGTGGCCACGGCGCTCCTGCTCGCCGTGCCGTTCTTCGTCGTGTTCGGCGCGCTCTCGGACCGCATCGGCCGCAGGAAGATCATGCTGGCCGGATGCCTCCTCGCGGCGCTGACCTACGTGCCCATCTACGCCGCGATGAGCGCCTTCTCCTCGCCGCCGCGCAAGGGGGCGCTGACGGCGCTCGTCTTCATCCAGGTCCTGTTCGTCACCATGGTCTACGGGCCGATCGCGGCGTTCCTCGTGGAGCTCTTCCCGGCGAAGATCCGCTACACATCCCTCTCGCTTCCGTACCACCTGGGCAATGGCGTCTTCGGTGGGCTGACGCCGTTCATCGCCTCCGCGATCGTGGCCTCCACGGGCAATCCGTACGCCGGCCTGGCCTACCCGATCAGCATCGCCGCCATGACGTTCATCATCGGGGCGCTCTTCCTTCCCGAGACGAGGCACCGATCGATCTGGACCGAGGTGGCCCCGGCAGCCCGGCCGCCGTCAGGCTGATCTCCGGTCCCTGCCGGACCGGGGAGACGTTGGTCTCGCGTGAAACCGGCATGCGGCGCTAACCGCTTTCCGTCTGCGAGGCGCAGGGGCCGTTCCAGTTCAGGCTTACGCTCAGGTCGTCGCGGGGCTACCGGAGATTCGAGCCACTCGCCGCGGCATCATCCGCCGACCGTCCTCCACGTGCGCTCCGTGGCGGCCTCGTCCTCCTCCACCGTGAACGTGAGCGTCGCCATCGCGCGGCCATCCTCGGTCTCGGCAATCACGCGCCATTGACCGGGCTCGAAGTTTGATTTCACGGCGAAGGCCCTGAATCCCTCGGCGCGTCCTCCGACGATGGGGAGACGGATGCGGTCCCGCGTGCGCCAGCCGCTCCTGGCATCCTTGTACTCCCAGCGGGCGAAGACTTCGTGCTGGAACCGCGTGGGCGCAAACACGCGGACGAAATAGTGCAGGAGGTCGCCCGGCCGCTTGCGGAACGGGCGCGAGTCGCTCCGCCAGAACAGATAGAGCGGAGGCTTCTCGTAGGTGAGCACGAACGCGCCGCCCTCTCGCCGGACGTCGTGATAGATGCCCTGAAGCTGCACGGACAGCGGCACGGGAGGAATCAGGCGGAAGACGTAAAGCACGCCGATGAGGACGCAGACGACGAGGGCCGGCATGAACAGCCGCACACGGACCGTCTTGCGATCGGCCTCGTTCACCGCAAGCCGGTCGGCGACAAGCCACACCACGCCGGCCGAGGCCCCAAGCGCGAGCAGGAACACCCAGCCGGACATGCGTCCAATCAGAATCGGAACGAAGTAGTTGAGGAACGAGATCACGCAGAAGGCGTAGAGGCCGAGGCGAAGCCGGTATCCTGCGCGCCTGACCTGCGGCATCTCGTTGAAGAACATCAGGGCCACGAGCAGGACGAAGAAGGCCAGCGGCCGTGCCCGCGTGCTGCTCTTGAGGTAGAGCACGACGTACGCACTGAGCAGCCCGCCATAGAAGAAGTGCAGGACTTCGACGTTGTAGGCCCAGGGGCGCGCCATCATCGCGGGCGGCTTCCACTGTCCGCGTACCTCGCGATGCTGATAGATCAGTATCGTCGTGAGTGCAGCGAGGTAGAGCATCTGGATCGTCAGGTCGGTCCAGGCGTCGATGCGCCGGATGGTCACGAGGTCGAACAGGAAGCCGGCGGCGAACATCACCACGTTGGAGTGGCGCCGCAAGAGATCGAGGAGCCGCGGGCGCGGCGCGGTCAGGTGATCGGTGAGCGAGGGCATCCCGGGTATTAGTAATGCGGAGGACGATGGGAGTCGAGCGGCGCGCGATCCTCCTGCGCCCCTGTGGTCAATCACCGCTCACCGGGTCTCCGGTAAGCCCGGGTCGATTCCGTGTCATCTGCCTCCGGACCCGGCGCGAAACGCGTCATGGCCGAAGGCAGGCGGCTCAAGATCCTGCCGCTCGCCAGTTGCCGTGCCCGCGTCGAAACGCAGGTCAGCGTTCAGTTCGGATTGTCGAGGCCTGATTGATGCGCGAGCAGGTGCCAGGGCTTTATCTTGCCGGCCGCGGGCAGGCCGGGCAGGTACAGCTCGAGCCCGTCGTCGGTTTTCAGCCTGGATTGATCCTGCAGGAAGGCGATGCCGGCGGCCGTGAAGGTCTTGGTGACCGACGCAACCAGGAATCTCGAATCCAGCCCGTTGGGCGCCCGGAAGGGCAGCGATGCCGACCCGACGGTTTTCTGGTAGATGCGCCGGCCATCACGCGACACCAGCACGACCCCGGGGAAATCACCGTTGGCCGCGTGCCCGTCGATGTACGCATCGAACGCCGGCGCGATCCCCGCAGCAGCAGCCTGCGTCTTCCCGGCTGCGGGGGCGGCGCCGACCACCACCAGCAGGCAGCACACTGCAATGACACCCATAGCGCACCTCCCGGTGGATCTACCGCGGCGCCGCGCGATAGTTGCAGCGAATTGATGGTCCCGGCTGAGCGCCTCCAGCTTGCGCCCCCGCTCGTCCGCAGTCTATCGTGGCCGCCCCGGTCCGCGTGATTCTCGACGGAACGGGCAGTTCCGGCGCGGAGAACTGACCATGCCTCTCAAGATCGTCGCGGGGATCCTGGCGGTCGCGGCGACGGCGACCCTGGCGGACTGGATCTGGTACACCTTCGGCGTGCGCCACAGCGTGGTGGCGGGGTTGATCCACGGCGCTGCGTTGCTCACGGTTGTCGGGGCCGTGCTGGGGACCGCGGCCGGGCGGCTGGTCCGGGGCCTGCCTATCGGAGCGGCTGCCGGAGTCGGCGGCGCGCTTGCCTATAACCTGTTTGTCCTGTTGATTGACAATCGGCCCTACGGCGCGGCGATCCCGGCTGCCTGGATCGTGATGTGGCTGCTGCTGGCGGTCATGGAGGGCCGCTGGCTGCGCGCCCCGGCGCACCGATCGTGGGCCGAGATCGCCGTCCGCGGCCTTGCGGCGGCGGCGCTCAGCGGCGTGGCCTTCTATCTCGCGCTGAGCACCCTCTGGGGCGCGCCGCCGGAGGGCGGACGCAACTACGCCGTCCAGTTCGCGGCCTGGGCCTTCGCCTGGGCCCCCGGGATCATTGCCCTGACTGCCGGCCGCGCAAGACGATCGGTGGACTAACCCGCATCCATCCGCCCCGGCTCCACGGTGAGGATGCCGGTCAGGAACTCGGGACGAGGCGGCGCGTCCGGTGATGGTGGATCAGCACCACACCGCCCAGCAGAATCAGCGCGGCGGTGAGCGCCGCAAAGACGGGGACGGAGCCGATGGCAGCCTCACCACCGGGCAGCGGGACGAAGGCGCCGTCTCCCAGCACGACCAGGCCGGCCCAGGAGGCCGCCGGCGCTCCCGCCCTGATGCGGCCGCGGCGGGCCGCGGCGAGCGCGGCCGAGATGCTGGCCCCATGGCCAAGATGGGCTGCCATCTCCTCCCCGAGAATGGCCGCCTCCTCGTCGCGCAGCGGCCAGAGGCTGCCCACCACCGCCACGGCTCCCGCCTGGAAGAAGGCGCGCGCCAGCCCCATGACCCCTTCTCCCTCCACCGTCGTTCCCGACGCGCTGCTGCACGAGGAGAGGATCACCAGACGGCCCCTCAGGTCGAGGTTGACGATCTCGCGGATCTGGAGCAGACCATCCTCGTCGTCGGCGCCCTGCGCCAGCAGCAGAGCGCTGCGCTCGGGATGCTGGTCGTCCACGACGGCGTGCGCCGCCAGGTGCAGCATCCTGAACCGGCTCAGCTCGACCGTCTTGACGAGACGTTCGGTGGCGTCTCCTCCCACGACAAGGCGGCTGCCGCCGCCCAGCCGGCTCACGAGCGAGCGGGCCTCGGTGCGCGCGCGCGGCAGCGGGCCCAGGCTCAGCCCGCTTGCCAGCGAGGCGGCCCGGTAGCCCGCCGGCGCGCCGGGGCCGGCCGCCAGCGTCGGGTCGGCGACCGCCAGAACCGGTGCCGGCGCTTCCACCCGCCCGGATCTGGACCACCGCAGCCAGGTGGCGCACGAAGGGGCCAGCGAGATCTCGAAACGCATGGCCAGCGGATCGCCGCTCGCGCCACGGCGCAGAACATCGAACGGCACCCTGTGCAGTGGGCCGTCGGGAATGATCACCAGCCGCGTGATCGCCGAAGGAAGGTCCGCAAGCGCCGGCTCCAGGAGGTCCGCGTAGAGGCGGGCGGCGCCTACTGCTTCGGAGCCGTCGCGCCGTTCCATCAATCCGGCAAACAGCGAAACCTCGTCGTTGAGCGAGGCGCGATCGGGCAGCGGGAACGAGCGCGCCGAATCCTTTGTGATCACCAGGGCCCAACCCGGCTTGCTCGTGTCGAGATCGGACTGGAACGAGAGCAGCGCCTCCTCCGGCCCGAGCGCCTCCTCGAGCTGACGGATCGCGGGGATGACGGGCGTGCGCAGCGCTGCAAAGGCCGGATCGGCGCGGGCGATCTGCGCCCGGAGGTGGACTTCCCGGGCCTCGAGCTGCTCCAGCCGGGCGAGTCTCCTCGCTCTCTCATCATGGGAGAGGACCGGGCTCAGGAGCCCCCGCTGCTCCCGGACGATCCCTTGCAGCACACCGGCCCGCTCCACCGAGACATCGCTGGACGACCCACCCGTCGCAGCTCCGGCCGCATCGAGAGAATCCAGCAGCGTGCGGGCGCGCATCCGCTCGATGACCGCAAGCGCCTGATCGACATCCTCGGGTGAGGCGCCCGGACCCGGCTCCTGAATGAAGTAGCGCGCGACCCGGTAATAGATGAAGGCCCATCGGGACTGGATCCCGGCGCGCACCATCTCGTCGGGTTCGTGATCCCGTATCTTCTCCAGCATGTCGAGCATGGCAAGCCATTCGGCGAGCGCTCGCTTCCTCTCGCCGGCATTGATGTGGATGGTGGCCTGCTGGAGCATCGTGCGGGCCATCTGTTCCGTGTTGCCTGCCCGCTGCGCCGTCCGCAGGGCATCTTCGAGGATCGATTCCGCCTCGAGTCTGCGGGCCGGGAAGAAGGTGGCCAGAATGTATGCTTTGTACCTCAGCACGTAACCGATCTGCGTCGGGCTGCGCATCGTGCGGGCGTCAGCTAGCGCCTGCTCCAGGAGATCCAGTTTCTGCGGCACGGGCGTCTCACGCGATTGCGCGACGCTGAACAGCAGCTGACCGGAGGCTGCGAGGTTGCGACCGCGCCGGGCCGCACGCAGGGCTTCATCGAAGGCTTCCCTCTGCCTCGAGCTGCCCGATTGGATCCCGGCCATCGCGTCGAGCTGCACGATGTCCATGTGGATGCTGTTCAGCAGGGCGGCATAGTTGTAGTAGTCTCTCGAGTCGTGCAGGATCTGTGCGGCGCGCCGGTGGTGATTGAGCGCATCGTCGTAACGCCCCAGGGCGCTCGCCTCGTCCCCTAGTGCCGCCTGCACCACCCACTCCAGGTGAATGTTCGTTCCCGGCTCGAGGCCGGCCTCGAACTTCTTGAATCGATCCCAGGCGGCGGCATGGTCGTTACGGCGACTTGTGCTCAAGCCACGGGCCAACTCGAGATAGGCGCTCAGGGTTTCGCTGCCGGCTCGCCTGGCGGCTTCCGCCGCACGATTCAGCTCGGCGTCAGCCTCCTCCAGCCTTTCCTGCCAGATCAGCGTATTGGCGAGCTCGGTTCGCACGTAGCCCTCGGCCTCCTTCTCGTTCTTCGCCGCGAGATTGTCCGCAGCCTGGCGGATCGTCTCCTCAGCGCGCTCGTCGTAGATGTCAGCCATCAGAGTGCCGAGCGCCAGTCGCGAAAGATCGTCCCGAGGGGCCAGTGCCAGCCGCCCTTCCAGATGACGGATTCCGTCCAGCCAGTTCTGCTCGCGCCGCGCGATGATCCGGTAGCAGGGGTAGGCGGTGGGTTTATCGCGCAGGTGGTCGTCGCACTCCTTGAACGTCCGCGCCTGCCAGTACTCGATGGCGCCTGCCTCGGGAGCGAGAAGGCACGCCGCCACGATCGCCGGCAAGGCCACGACCACCAGGGCGCGATGACCACGCGTCGGAGGCATCATTCGATCCTGTTTGTGAACGACTGGGAGGAGATACGCCGTCCGTCCGGCAGATCCGCCTCCACGCGCCACACGATGGTGGATCCGGGCGCAGCCTTCTCCAGGTTCTTCGCGGGAATCTGATACTCGGGTTTCTCGAGGCCCCGCGCTGACGCAATGGGTGTGAGGTCCTCCAATCCGACGCGGAGGGTGTAGCGCGCCCCGGCCGCCGGCACCGACCATCTCAGCAGGCAGGCATCGCGAGGCAGCGGCGCCGTCTCGGGCACCAGGGAACGAATCTCCGCCTCGGCACTGGCGCGGGTTACACCCGGCTGGTGGCTCGCCGGCGGCCAGACGATGCCGATTCCTGCCACGACAAGCAGGAGGGCCGCTGCCGCGAGGCTGGCCCAGACACCTAAGGCAGGTGCCCTGAACATCGTCGCCACACCACGCGAGGCGGCGGGCGGCTGTCCCCCGAGCTCACGCCCCAGACGCCACGCTTCCGCGCAGGCGTGGCAGCGCGCCGTGTGTGCCACGATCCGGGCAGCCGGACGGGCCGACAGTTCGCCGCGCAGGCTCATCCAGATCTCATCCGGATCCGGACAGTCCGACCCGGGAGTTGCGTTCGCCGCCAGCGAGGCAAACCCTGCGCGCAGCTGTTCGAGGATCAGACGATCGTCATTCACCGGGCCAGTCCTTTCAGGGTGAGGCATCGTCTCAGGTCGGCGAGGCCCCTGTAGACAAGGTTTTCAGCCCTCTTGAACCGCCACCTCAGGATCGCGGCCACCTCTGAAACCGAGTGACCCTGGAGGTGGAGCGTCACCGCCAGCCGGCGGAGCGAAGGCAGTCCGGACAGACAATGGCCGATCCCCGCCGCGATCTCTCTGGAGGCTGCCAGCATCTCGGGGTCGGCACGATCGGTGGCGCCTCTCTGGATCGAGCGTTCATCCGTCACGGGATTCTCCCGGCGCCGCCGGTGCTTGCGGATCTCGTCCACCGTGGCCGAGTAGGCCGCTCTCTCCAGATACACCGCGGAGAGATCCGGCTTCTCCTCCCCGCGCTTCCCTGCGGCGTCCAGAACTCTCATGATGGCGGTCTGCACGATGTCCTCGGCGTGCGAGGAGAGCCATCCGGGACACACGCGGAAGACAGCCTGACTGATGCGGCGACGCAGCTCTGTCAGGAACTGGTCGTTGACGGTCAGTGTCACCCGGCCAGCATCC
>Ga0187893_10001954_pt1 | contig 46984 bp, 53 predicted proteins | sample MA1701074metaG_FD_139574 | JGI IMG/M metagenome (GOLD analysis project Ga0187893, IMG submission 139574) | White microbial mat communities from a basaltic lava cave in the Kipuka Kanohina Cave System on the Island of Hawaii, USA - MA170107-4 metaG ... | reverse complement strand
TCGGTGCGAAGGGTGAATCGTTTTGGATGAAGCCAGTCCAACGACTTGTTCCGCCTCTTTCCCCGCGGACAACTGATTCAGCAGTTCAAGCAGAGTCTCCTCCCCTTCGCCGAGGATACAGTAATCCGCGCCCTTTTCAAGGTAATCTTTGTGATGATCGGTCGCGTCCGCGCCGCAGAGGATGACAGTGCATCCGCGTGACTTTGCCATCTCGATCATCTTGAACGCGGCATCGCGCATCCGCAGGAGGCACATCTTGGAGAGATAATTGAAGTTATCTTCATAAATGATCGCGTACTGCGGTTTGTGTTCATCGAGGGATTTTGCCCATTCCTCCTCCGACTCTGCGAGCATGGCATCGAACAGCGCGACATCATATCCATGCTGACGCAGCCAACTCGCGGCGTACAACGTCCCCAGCGGCGGATAGGGTTGCATCGCCTCCCACAGTTTGGGGTCGAAACGCAGGTAGTAGGATTGGCCGAGGAGGATTTGGGTCATGGGACCCTCACCCCTATCCCCTCTTCCTTTGGGAGAGGGGAACTGTCGCTCAAGTCATTCAATCTCTGTTGATAGATTTCATGAGTCCACTTACGGTGGTGGTGGAAATTTCCCTGACAGACCTCGGTGGTGAAGATGGTCTCTTCGCCGAAGCCGGGTTGTTTGGAGAAACGCGCGATCTTGCGGGTCATTTCCCAATGCTCGAAGCGGTCACCGAGTTTGCTGCGCAGCACCCACTCTGTTATTGCGAGGAGGATTGAGTGGAGCGAAGCGAAGTCCGACGAAGCAATCCCCTTCGAGGACGGTATCTCTGTCATTAGGTTGGAGATTGCTTCGTCGCTCGCTACGTTCGCTCCTCGCAATGACATGGAGGCGTTCGGCAGAATCTCTTCCGCCCAGCCGTTGACCTCCATCACCTCCCGATACACATCCAGGCCTGTGATGGGAATCATCTGAAACAGCTCACGTGCGGAGTACAGGTCATGCAGGGGCCATTCGAGCGCGGTCTCTGAGACGATCAGGTTCGGACAAATGGTATGACCGAACGGACGCACCAACCGGTTGAACAACAATGCGAAAGCGCGCGCCGTCCACACACGACCTTTTGCTGTGACAAGCATGTAGTCGAAGTCCGCTTTTTTTGAGACATTAAAAACCGCTAGCGAGCCAGTCAACGCGACCATGCGGATGAAGGGCAACGCGCCAAGAATGCGCCCATAGCGCAAAGCAATCGACACTAATTTTTGCGAGCGCGCTTCTCGCCTTTTGCGAATCTCAACGATCTCATCACGCCCTGCCAGAAAATAGAATTCGTTCCGCTGTTTCACTTGCCCATTCAACGATACCAGTGCAACGGCCAATTCATCCGCTTGTGCACGCGCGGGAAGATAACGATGCAATTCATCGAGCGTGAGTGGGTACTCGAAGATATCTGAGTAGGTCAATGCTTCGAGGATGGCACGTTCGAGGGAAATCAACGCGGAAGACATGGAAAAAGTTACCTAGGCTGAATCAACCGCAAGTCGCGGAGGGAAGCGTCTTCGAAGCGCCTGCGCGATCGTCAAACCGGAGTTGAAGAACAATCCCGCCGCGAAGACCGCCGCGTAGAAGGCAATCAGCCAGTTGGAGTTTTGCCACGCAAGCCAGACCGTACCCAAATTGAACACCGCAAGTAACATCTCGAACGCTACGAGCAAATCCACGCTCACGTAGTAGCGGTTGAATTCCCATTTTTGTGTGCGCGCCGTGATGCCATATTTCGGGGTGCGCTCGAACGCGCCTCTGCGTCCAGCCCACACCTGCAACGCGGCGCGCAAGGTGTTGAGCATCAAGCCCGCTCCGAGCGCGGCTAAGGTGATGATGGCAGGCAGAATCGAGAACCAGCGTTTATGCAACGAGTTCTGCGCCACCGCCACCAGCGCGATCGGCGCCAGCGCGGTGAAGTTGAAGACGACCGCAATGCCGAACAGACTGATCAAGCCCGGATATCGTTCGGAGATGGCGACCACCAGCGGATACAAAAACACGCACGCAAACAATAACAAATGGATCAAATACCCGGTGAGATGCAAACTCGACTGGATCTTTCGCGCGAGGCTCGCATCCGATTTCCAGATGAGAGGGATATAGCGAATCGCGCAATCGAACCCGCCATGCGCCCAGCGATGTTGCTGGCGGCGGAACGCGGTGAAACTGACGGGCAATTCGGACGGTACTTCGACCTCGCCGGCGTAGCGAGCGTGCCAGCCGCGCAAGTAGGCGCGATACGAAAGATCAAGGTCTTCAGTGAGGGTTTCCGCTTTCCATCCGCCTGAATCGATAATTGCGGTTTTGCGCCACACACCCGCGGTGCCGTTGAAGTTGAACCACAAGCCAAGTTGCGAGCGCGCCAGTTGTTCCACCGCAAAATGCGCATCGAGCGAAAGCGCCTGCAAGAACGTCAGCAGTGAATAACCACTATTCAAATGTCCCCAGCGCGCCTGCACAAAAGCGATGCGCTCGCTGTCGAAATACGGAAGAATCTTCCTGAGGAAATCAGGCTTGGGCACGAAGTCCGCATCGAAGATGGCGATAAACTCACCCTTCGCGGACCTCAACCCGTCGGCAAGTGCACCGGCCTTATATCCCTGACGGTCTGCGCGATGCACGTGATGGATGTCGAATCCCTGCGCTTTGATTCGGTCCACGGTTCGCGCGACGAGTGGAACTGTCTCATCCGTGGAATCATCCAACACCTGAATTTCAAACCGCTCGCGTGGATAGTCGAGTGCGGCGGCGGCTTCGATCAACCGCTCCGCCACGTACAGTTCGTTGTAGATAGGGAGCTGCACGGTGACGAACGGTAATGAATCCATCGTTCGATTTGACGGCTCAGCCTCGAGCGCACCGCGTAGTTTCCAGGCGTGATATGCGAGGTACATGAAGTTCAAGCCGTACATGAACAAGGAAGTGACGACGAGGAAGTAAACCACCGTGACGGGGATGAACAGCGTATCAAGCCAGGTCATCTAACTCTCCCTCACCCCTGTCCCCTTCGGGGATGCTTCGCGAGGAGAGGGGGATTCCATCGCGACGGCAACTAACCCCCACGCCAGCCACTGCCAGATCCTGCCGGGAGTCGAAAACCAGGTGTAATAATCGAAGAATCCGACAACTGTGATCGCAAGCAACAATCCCATCGCGCCGATTACAACGGGATTCGCGCGCAGGTTAGCGCGGCGCGAAAATACAACCCATGGCGCGATCAGCAAGAGAAAATAGAAGATTGCGCCAAACATCCCGATCTCCAGCCCAACAGCAAGCAGTGTGGAATGAGGCGGCTGATAGTTAGTCGGAAATATGGGAAATTCGTTTTTTATCGCGACCGGCGAGGCACTCATACCCACCCCGGTCAGCGGATATTTCGTGAAAATTTGATTCGCAATCCGGTTTAGATACGCCCGTTCATCCATTGCCTGCGCTTCGGCTCGAACGCCATCGAAAGCATTCGCCACATTGATCCGCGCGCCGAAATAACTTAGATTCGCCGCGACAAAGGGAATCAGAACGAGCGTGCTGGCCAGGAAAAGCCACGCAACTGACTTGACCAACGCCCAGCCCCGCGCCCTCGCTTCGAACGCGACGATGAAAACTGACCCCGCCAAAAAAGCCAGCCACGCAGACCGCGAGAAGGTCATCAACAAGGCGAGGCTCAACGCAACAAAAGTAATTCCGAGAATTGGAGAGTTTTTCCGTTCGCTTTGCAGGTAAACAATCAACAGAATAAGCAAGCTGAAGGCGAGGCATCCGCCCAAAATGTTGGGATGATCCGAGAGTCCATAAGCGCGCAGGAATCGGTTTGTCCCATCCGAGACGATGCTCACGCCCGACCACGCCGGGTCAAGCGGATATTCGCCCAGCACTTGTAATCCCACCGATCGCTGTAACAGCGATTGTGCGATACCCACGATCGCTTGCAACGCGCCTTGCAACCCGGCTGCAAGCGCAATGAAAAACACCGAAATCTGTTGATTTACAATGAAAAGATAAAAGAGAAACAGCAGGCACAAACGAACCGCATGGTACAGCGAAAGAGCAGGGTCTACGCTGGAAAGAACTGAGAGCAACGCGAGCGCCGTCAACCCTGCAAGCGGAATCCATATGGAGGGCGAGCCAAACCGCAAGGGTTGCATCTTGCGTTTTCGAGCAATACCCCACATGATCAACATGAAAAGCAATGCAATATCCGGCAGAAAGAGCAGGAAATCCGTGTAGTCGCTGTAGATCGTCCCGTTCGGGCGCGATTGCAATACCGCCCGCAAACGCACCGGCACGAGGATGAGCGTTGCGAAGAACGCAAGCCGCGCAAGTCTTTCTGCCCAGTATCGTGTTGAGTACGAGGAAATCGAATCCATTTTCACCGAAACCTGTCGGAAGGGCTTATTATAATTACGAATTGAACGGCTTATGCCCGAATTTATTTTCCTCACACAAATGAGCCACCATGCCGCGTAATGTCGTCGTCAATGGACGGTTTCTTTCGCGGCAGGTGACCGGCGTGGAACGATATGCGCGTGAGATCACGCAGATTCTGAGAGACCGCTGTCGAATCGAAACAACTCGATACAACGGCGTCGCTGGTCATGCTTGGGAGCAGTTTATCCTGCCAGCGAAGTTGAGCCGAGATTCCATTTTATGGTCGCCTGCCAATACAGGTCCCCTTCTCGTCCGTAATCAGGCGCTCACGCTTCAGGACCTGAGCGCGCTCGAACACCCCGAATGGTTCACCTCCAGTTTTGCCGCGTGGTATCGTATTCTGCTCCCGATTCTGGTGAGGCGCGTGCGCGTGGTCATCACGCCGTCGGATTATGTGAAGCGAAAAGTTTTGAAGCAATTTCCGGGCGTGCATGCACTTGCCATCCCTTCAGGCGTGAACACGGAAGTCTTTTATCCATCTGTGCATCACTCAGTCCCTGAACTGCCGAAGCGATATATCCTATTCGTCGGCTCTTTGGAGCCGCGCAAAAACCTTCCCACATTGATCCACGCGTGGAATCAGATCAGGCGCGAGCACCCTGATGTAGCTCTGGTCATCGCGGGCGCGAGAGGACGCGTCTTCCGCACCATTGACTTGCCTCCTCCTCAGGCAAAACTAATTTATGTAGGTCATGCAGACGCGGAGTTACCCGCGCTATATGCCAATGCGGAGTTATTCGTGCTTCCCTCGTTCGATGAAGGTTTCGGCTTGCCTGTTCTTGAGGCAATGGCGTGTGGTACGCCGGTCATCGCCTCGAACGGCGGCGCGCTGCCTGAGGTGGTCGGCGATGCGGGATTCATCTTCGATTTATCCGAGCCTGATACCCTCACACAGGCAATGCAGGAATGCCTGACGAATAAAGAGCTCCGCAGCCGGCTGATCGAAAAGGGGCTGGCAAGGGTAAAAGGATTCTCATGGCACAACACGGCAAACGAGATCTGGAAAACGTTGAATGAACTCTAAACTACGAATTGCCTTCGTCGTTGATCCTCTCGTTCCCCTCGGCGGCGCGGAGAAGGTGCTGTTTGCCGCGCTCGAGGCACTTCCCCAAGCTGACATCTTCACACTCGTCTATAACAAACCCGTCTTCACCGATACGCCATTGGCGTCGCGCGACATCAAAACTTCTCGCCTCGATTCATTTCCGCTCGTTCGACATTACCATCGCTACCTGCTTCCCTTCATGCCTGCGGCAGTCGAACGGCTCGATTTACGCGCCTACGAAACCATCGTGTCGTTCAATTATGCAGTGGCGAACGGTGCGAGGAATCACAACGGGGCACGCCACGTGTCGTACACGCATACTCCCATGCGCTACGCATGGACAGACCTCAACATCAATGGCACGCGCTCGCACAAGAACCGGCTCGTGGATGCGTACATGCGCCGCTTTCGCACTTGGGACAAAAAAGCCGCTTCGCGCATCCATGCGATTGCCACTAACTCACACAACGTTTCCCAGCGGATTCACCTCGCTTACGGCCGTGAGGCGCGAGTCATCTACCCGCCCGTGGAAACGGATCGCTTTCACGGGAGCTATGCGCGAGAAAACTATTTCGTGACGGTGGTGCGATTGGTCAAACACAAACGCGTAGACCTGCTCATCCGCGCCTTCAACCAACTCAACCTGCCACTGCTCATCATCGGCGACGGACCCGAACTGCCGCGACTGAAGCGAATGGCAAATTCGAATGTCAAGTTGCTGGGTTATCAGTCGGATGAAAAGGTCATTGAACTCCTCGGTAAAGCGCGCGCCTTCGTCTGCGCGGCGGAGGAGGATTTTGGCATCGCCATCGTAGAGGCGCAGGCGGCAGGATGTCCCGTCATTGCCTATGGGGCAGGCGGCGCGCGCGAAACCGTGATCGAAGATGTAACCGGTTTATTTTTTCAAGAACAGACTGTGGAAAGTGTAATGGAAGCGGTTCAACGATTCGAAAACAATTCCAAGAGCTTTTCAACCGCCCCCATCGTTCAAAATTCACAACGGTTCAGCAAATATCGCTTTGTTCGGGAATTTCAGGAATTCGTCGAATCATAGCTCGACGAGCAGCAGGCGTTCGCCCGTAGGGCGGTCGCTTCCACCCAAAGGTTCGATGGTCACGCCGATGGCGATGAAATCGCCCAACGGAGCGGATGATTGAACCAGGGCAGTGGTGTATTTCTGTCCATTAGCGGGGACGAACCAGCCGGCGCCAATGGGCTTACCGCTTGGGTCAATCAACCAGATTTGGTAGATGCGAGACGGATCCAAGTCGGGGAGGTTCCACAAGAGGAGGACAGCCATCGGCCGGTCGATGTTTACCAGTGCGGAGCCGGTCAGATCCTGCACATCGGGGTCAATCATGTGAATTTGAGTGTTCGGGAATGCCAGCATGCCAATGGCGGCTTGTTCGGTAGACAGCCTCTCTGCCAGCGCGGTTTGCTCCTGCCGTAAGTCGCCGATCTGCATTGCCGCAAACACATTCGAGACGATTAGCATCAACATCACGAACGCGTTCACAAGCTGTCCCAGAGAGAACCGCTGGAAGAGAGGAACCAGCTTCCCCGTCCGCTTTGAGGCGAAACGATTCGTCAGATAGCGCCGCACGCGTGCGGAAGGAGCCTGAGGCGGAAGCGCTTGTAGAAGTCCATATGAGATGGTTCGATACTCCGCCAGTTCTGCCTTGCAGTCTTCACAAGTTGCAATATGAGATTCGAGCGCGGCAAGTTCATCGGCATCCAGCGCGCCGAGGCTGTAGGCGGGAAGGTTCTCCTGAAACGGTTTGCAGTTCTCTCGCAACATCAAAACAACTCTCTACTTAAGTACGCCGCAAAACATGACGTTAGATTTACCTATCTGTTTCATCGAGCCATTCCTTTCGGAGGGACTGCATCGCGGCGCGCAGGCGCGTTTTGACTGTGCCGAGGGGCAGGCTCAACACTTCGGCGATCTCGCTCTGACTCATGCCTTTGTAATATGCAAGATCAATCAGTTGTCGTTGTTCAACCGGGAGGGATTGCACGGCAAAATACAGACTGCGCCAGCGGGCTTCGGAGCCCGAGGTATTTTCATCCGTAACCACCTGCCATATATCATCCGGATCCTGTGCATTCGAGGCGGGCAGGCGGCGATCTTCCAGACGCAGACGATCTTGCGCGGTATGAAGAGCAATCGCGAAAAGCCACGATGAAAGTTCGCCTCGACTCGGAATGAACTGGCGGGCGCGGCTCCACAGTTTTAGGAACGTGTCTTGTGTGGCTTCCTCCGCGAGCATGGCATCGCCCAGCACGCGCATCGTCAACGCGTAGACGCGCGAAGCAAAGCGGTCATACAACGCGATGAAGGCGCGCTCATCGCGGCGGGCAACTTGTTGCGCAAGTTCTGAATCGGTGGACGGTTTCACCAGTAGTTCTCCAAGTCCCGCAATATTGTAACCCAGCGCTGGTACTTTGGTCATCTGTGCAGCGTTGAGCTAAGAAATCCGATTATGAGCCTACAGGCGTATTAACGGATGAAGAACACTACAAAAGAGGAGAGAACCATGAACGCCCGATTCAAAATATTGATTATCAGTTTACTGTGCCTCGCAGTGTTATTGTCCGCTTGCGGACCTGCCGCAACCGAGGCACCCGCGCCGACGGAGACCGAGTCGCCGGTCGTAACGGAAGCGCCGACCGAAGTTCCAACCGAAGCGCCTGCGGCTCCACTCACGGTGTTGATTGATAACGATGAGGGCCCGATCACGCCTGCCAATTTCAATACCTTCATCGGATTCTGGATGGTCGGCTGGGTGTACGACTCACTGTACATTCGCACACCGGATCTGGAACCGATTCCGTCGCTGGCGACATCTGCCACGCCAAGTGAAGATGGACTCACGTGGACCGTGAGCCTGCGCGAGGGAGTCAAATGGCATGACGGTGAAGACTTCAATGTGGATGATGTGATCTTCAGTTACGACTTTCTCATCGCCGCCGGACGCGCCAACAACCTCGGCGCAATTGACTCTATGGAGAAGACAGGCGACTATGGCTTGACCATCAAACTTACAGAGCCTCAACCGTTCTTCCTCAATGAAGGGTTGGCTGGCACGTACATTCTGCCTGAACACATTTGGAACGAACAGACTCCCGTCAGCGGTGAGTTAAGCCAATTCCAGGGAATGGTCGGCACTGGCGCGTATAAACTTGTGGAGATCGAACCGGGTCAGTTTTACCGGCTTGAGGCAAATCCTGACTACTTCCGCGGCGAGCCGCGCGTGAACGAGATCATCGCCAAGATCGTCAAGGATCGCACGCAGCAATTCAACCAATTGCAAACCGGCGAAGCGGACGCGGTGCTGTCGTCCGTGCCGCCTGCCGTGGTCGGTGAACTCGAATCCAACACGGATTTGAAGATCGCAAAGGGCTCCGACTTCTTCAACTACATCTTCTATACCAACGGCTCGCGCGAACCGTTCGACGACCCTGCGGTGAGACAAGCTGTCGCCAAAGCCCTAGACACAAAAACGCTAGTGGATGTTGTCCTGCTGGCGCAAGGCGTGGAACTACCACTGAATTGGTATCACCCCGACCTGCCGTGGTCCATCAACGTGGCGCACGTGTATGATCCCGAAGCCGCCAAGGCTGAACTCGAGGCCGCAGGTCTGGTTGACTCCGACGGCGACGGAATCCGTGAATTGAACGGCTCGAACACTGACTTCGGAATCCTGTGCGATGTGAACAACCCCGTCGAAGTGCGCGCCACTGAATTGATCGCGGGCATGTTAAGCGATGTTGGAATCGGCGCGGCGCAAAATTGTCTCGATATCGATTCATCCGTGGCATTGATCTGGCCCAACTTTGTTGCGGTCGCCGAACCCGATTATGACATGGGTATCTGGGGCTGGTCATCGGGTCCGCAGTTCCAGCGCGGGTTCATCAAATTCCTCACTCACTGTGAATTTGGCACCGTGGGTTGGGGCAATCTGACCGGCATCTGCGACCCGACGCTCGATGAACTTGTGGGTCAACTCACTTCGAACACCGATCCAACCAAGACCGAGGATTATTCGAGGCAATTGCAGGAACGCTTCGTTGAGAATCTGCCGTTCATTCCCTTGATGTCACCCGGTGGCAACTTCGCCTACAATCCTTCCGCGTACGATGGTTGGGTATACATGAAAGGCACAGGGATCATGACAGTTTGGTCCTTCCTCTCCGAAGGCACGGTGGATATTCCGTAAACGAATCTGTCATTGCGAGGAGGAGCGAAGCGAGGACGAAGCAATCTACATCGTGTGCAGGGGATTACTTCGTCGCAACGAACGCTCCTCGCAATGACATGGCGCTCATGCCTCACTACGAACCCAACCTTGACCTGTTCCGCGAAGCGTTCGGGAACGGGATTCAAGACTGCCATGTGGAACTGATAAAGATCGCGCTCGGGTGGAGCCGCGTGTATCGAGCGACTCTTGTTCAACAGGGTCGCTCGACGCGCGAATCCGTTGTCGTCAAAACTCTCGACCCCAGGGGACCCGCTTCTCCCCTCGAAGCCGAGCGCGAACTCCGTTTCTACCAGACGATTCATCGCGATCTTTCCATCCCGAAGCCCGCGATCCATTTCCTGACCACGGATGTAGCGACGGGTTTTCACGTCATCGTGATGGAAGACTTGTCACTCACGCACCGAATCCCCTCTCATCCCCATCAATGGAAGCGCGATGAGATCAAGCCTGTCCTGCGAGCGTACGCACAACTCCACACGAGCAAAGCGACAAACCTGAATTTTGGCTGGCTTGCTTTGTGCCACGAAAGTATGTTGGATTTTGAAAAGATCCGCGAACAGGTCGCCATCGTCCAGCGCGCGGGAATTTGGGATGACCTCCCACGCCTCAACGATCTCCTCGAATACACGCGCAGGAGTTGCGAGAGATATAAAGATGAGTCTGTTTCGCTCATCCACGGCGACACCACCCCCGCTAACGCCGCGCTTCCAGCGGATTTGGAATCGCAAGCCGCGACATTAATTGACTGGCAGGATGTCGGCGTCGGCATGCCCGAATTCGACCTCGCTTACATTGACCTTCAGCCTTTCGACTCGGCACGGCTCATTCCGCGGTCGGATGTGCTCGACATCTATTGGAATCTCCGCTCCGAAATTGAACCAGCCATCCCGTCGCGGGAAGAACGCCGGGCACGTCAATTCCATGCGGATCTGGTGTTCGCCCTCTGGCTCACCGCACCCGCGGCGCGCGTCACATTGTATCCCTTCCCTACCGGCAGTTACCCGCAAATTCATTGGGCATCGCAATACGGCATCGTTTACAATCGTTTGAAAACGCTGGCAGAGGAAATTACTGCTGGTTGAGTAGGGCTGTTGGTCGAGTAGAGCGAGTGCACTTCTCGCTCGTATCGAGACCAAGCCCGTATCGAAACCAACACGTATCAGGAGTAATCTTGTAATAGAAACTGCTTTATGCACTGGTGGTTTCGGTACGCCCTTCGCAAACCCCGCTCAGGGCTACTCAACCACCGAGTTGGAATCAAACAAAATTCTCCAATCCTCTTTTACTACACTCTAGTCTCCAATCTCTACTCTCTAACTCCCCATGCCCCGCCGCCTGCTCGAATTTGGAATCGTTTTCCTGCTTGCCATCTCGATCAACTTCTTTTTGCCGCGCCTAATGCCCGGCGACCCGTTGAAATTGATCGCAGGCAACGCCGCGCCGCAACTCGGCGAGGAGCGGGTCAAAGCCTTGCGCGCACAGTATGGGCTCGACAAACCTCTTCACCAACAATATGTGATCTACCTCAAGCAACTCGCGCGCGGCGACCTCGGCACATCCTTCCGCTACAGTGGAGGCAAATCGGTCGTCGAAGTGCTCAGCGAAAACTTTCGCTGGACCCTGTTGCTGGTGGGCATCAGCCTCACACTTGCCCTGCTCATCGGCTCAGCGCTTGGGATTTGGTCTGCCACACGGCGTGGAAGCGCTCTTGACCTATCGCTCCTGAGCAGTGTCTACATCCTGCGATCCATACCGCCATTCTGGCTCGCCATGCTGTTCATCCCGATCTTTGCCATTCAACTCAAGCTCTTTCCATCGGGCGATTCCTACTCGATCCCTCGCCTCGACGGCTGGGAAAACGTCAAAGACGTGGTGCGGCACGCGGTCATGCCGATCACGATCCTCACACTTGCCTACGTTCCCACGGCATACTCCGTCATGCGAGCCGCAATGCACGGCATCATGGAATCCGATTACATCCGCACCGCACGCGCAAAAGGTGCGCCGCGCAGTTGGGTGGTGTACAAACACGGACTGAGCAACGCCCTCCTGCCCGTGCTCACCTCGTTCATGCTTGACCTTGGTCAATTGCTCGGCGGCGTCACGGTCATCGAAACCGTGTTCAACTATCGCGGCATCGGCAACATGATGTTCGAAGCTGTCAAAGCGCGCGATTACCCGCTCTTGCAGGGCGGCTTTCTGCTCTTCACAGTGACGATCCTGATCCTCAACATCATCACCGAGATGATTTATCCGTATCTGGATCCACGCCTGCGACGAGGGACCGCATGACAACGCGCCGCATCTCTCCCAGCCGACGTTTGATTCGCCTCACCAGCGGATTCGGCGTCTTGACCCTGCTTCTCCTCCTCGCCTTCGCAGCGTTTCCCTCCGTCTTTGCGCCTTTCGATGCGACCGAACGCGTTGCCCTCCCGCTGCAAAAACCGAATGAAGAGAATATTCTGGGAACGAACGACATTGGACAGGACTTGTTCAGCGAACTCATCGCAGGGACGCGGGCTTCGTTGTTCACCGGGCTTATCGTAGCATTCATCTCGATTCTCATTGGCGCGATCATCGGACTCGTGAGCGGATACGTCGGCGGCTGGGCAGACTCACTCCTCATGCGCTTCACCGATCTGATTCTCGTGTTACCCTTCCTGCCGCTGGTAATTCTGATCGCCGTGTATCTTGGTCCAAGCCAGAGAAATGTCATTTTAGTGTTGGCAGTTTTCTTCTGGGCGGCGCCGGCGCGGTTGATCCGCTCGCAAGTGTTGAGCATGAAATCAGAACCATACATCGAAGCTGCGCGGGCGTTGGGTGCAAATCCGATTCGGATCATGGCGTGCCATCTTTGGTCGGGTGTACAGCCGCTGGTTCTGGTGCAAACCGTTCTGGTGGCGTCCGCGTCCATCCTTGCCGAGTCTAGCTTGAGTTTTTTGGGCTTGGGCGATCCGTCCGCGAAGAGTTGGGGCTCGATGTTGTACTTCGCCCGCGCCAGCGGAGCCTTCCTCGGCGACGCGTGGAAATGGTGGGTGCTCCCCACTGGCTTGATGATCACGTTGACCGTATTAAGTCTCGGCTTGATCGGGTACGGTTTGGAACAAAGGATTTCAAAAAACGTGTCACTCTGAGGGAGCCTTCGTAGCGACCGAAGAGTCTCGATTGTCGCAGTAGAGATTCTTCGCCGCTTCGCGGCTCAGAATGACACATTACAAGTAAACCATGTATCTCTCCCTCGAAGAATCTCTCACCTACGAATTTGCCCTGCACTGGCGCGACGATTCCTACCGTCCAAACCTCACCAACGTAGACTGGACTTGCTTCGCCAAACTTCTCACGCACAACCGCATGGCTGTCCTTGCCGCGCCGATTCTCAAACGCGTGAATGCGTCCATTCCGAATGAAGCGCAAAAAACTCTCAAAGAACAGATCGAAAAATACGAACGTTCCGCGTCCAAACTCGGCGACGCGCTGACAAAATACCTCCACGTCGCTGACTCACGCAGAATCGAAACAGTCGTCCTCAAGGGACTCTGGCTGTGCGAGAAAATTTACAAAAATCTCTCCATGCGCCCCGGCGGTGACATTGACCTCCTCGTCCGCAAACACAAAGTGGATGCCTGCCTTGCTTTGCTCAACGAACAAGGTGTCGGGCAATACTGGCACAACCTCATGCATGATGACTACTTCACTCGTCATCACCTCCATCAACAGCGTTGCACGCGCGACCTGAACATCTGGTTCGAAGTCCATTGGGCGCTCGATCACCCGTACACCCTGTTGACCGTGGACTACGAAAGTATCTTCGCTCGCGCAAAGCCCGCACAACTGCTCGGCGCGCCGATTCGCGAGATGGCTCCACCCGACCTGTTGCTCAGCCTGGCGATCCATCTCGTCAAACACGCGGTTTATTTGCCAAGCCTCGTGGGACGCGAAAACCTGCCGCGGATCATTCTCGCCGATGGCATGTTGATGTACTATCTCGATGTTGCTGAAGTCATCAAACGGCATGTTGACATCAATTGGGATCTGACCGTCCAACTCGCCCGCGAGTGGGGAGCGGTGGACATCCTCGGTTCTGTGCTGTTGACCTGCAAACGATATTTCAATGCGCCGGTTCCAAACGAGGTTCTCACTGCGCTTCCAGTTAGAGGTCCCTGGCGCATCACGAAAAGCGTCATGGCGCGCGTCGCCGAACAGGAACTTGCGACTTTCGACGGCAAACGAATCAGCCGCTTTTGGAAATTGATGCTCGCCTCGAACGGCGCGTTCATCCTGCGACCTGTCCGTTTGCTCGAAACCGTATCGTACTTTTTCCCTCCTGCCGACTTTCTAAGGCGGCGATATGGCAGAGCGAACATTTTTTTGCGAATATGTCATCTCGCCAAAGCATTCCTGCAAACCTTGCGCTTCGGCTGGGACTCGATCTACTTCGGCATCGAGCGCTATCTCCGCCTCAAACGCCTCGGCGAAATCGCCTCGCTGTTCAACAGGTTGGAGACAGATTTATGAATCGCAGGGGCGACCCGTCAAGCGAAATGGATTGTTCGCGTCAACCCTGACGGGTCGCCCCTACAGTCTTTTAAATGAAATTATCCCAACCTCCCGTCGAAACCATCTCCCTCTTCCTGCTCGACGGTCTCGCCAACGTTATTGACTTCGCCTTTCACTTCTGGATGGGGCGTGTGTTGATTCCGTCTGATTTCGCCGTTTTGCAAACCCTGAATTCCATCGCGCTGGTATACGTCACTGCCAGCGGAGTCTTTCAACCCGTCGTCGGTCGATTCGTTGCCGAAGCGCGCGGCAGGGGTGAATACAACTCCATCCCTGCCATCTTCAAGACGTTTCTCCGCGCCGCGCTCCTCCTCGGAACAATTCTTTCCATTCTTACATTCGCGTTTTCGATGCTCCTCTCACAAGCCTTCAACCTCCCCGCGTGGACAATCCAACTCTCCGCCGCGCTGATATTTCTCAGCACCCTTCGCCCCATCGCGGCAGGAGCGCTTCAAGGACAGGAGCGATTCATCGCATTTGGCTTTGCCCGCCTTGCTCTTTCACTGGGTCGGATACTTTTCGTTGCCGTGTTGATCCCAACAGGTATCAGCCTCACGGGCGCGGTCTCTGCCCTGCCGTTCGGATGGCTCGTCAGTGTATTGTGCGGATTGGCATTTGTCGGTAATTTGTTTTGGATGAAAGGTGAAACAATTCAAAAAAGCATTTTACGAGATGGATGGAAACTCTCAGCGTACGCATTGCTGGCTTATTTTGCGTACATGTCTCTCACAAGCATTGACCTGATTTGGGTCAACCGAACACTCGACGGCGACTTGGCAGGAGCGTACGCCAGCCTCGTGTTGATGAGACGCATCATTGCACTCCTGCCCGGCGTGGCAGTGACCGTGATGTTTCCGCGCGTTGCAAGGCTGCTTGCGCAAGGTCAGCGCGCGGATCGTCCGTTGATCCAATCGGCGCTTATCATTCTCGCCGCGAGCGGAGCGCTAACTCTCCTTTATTTCTCTTTCTCAGAACAACTCGTCACGATGATCTTTGGGAACGGTTATCAAGCCGCATCATCTCTGCTGGGCTGGATGGGGCTTGCAATGATCGGCATTTCGTTGAGTTCCATCTGGTTGAATTACTATCTGGCTGAAAAACCGAGCAACTTTGTGATCCTGCTCGCTCTTGCCGTCGGGCTCGAATGGACTCTCTTGAATCTTCTACCGAATTCATTAGCAAGCGCAACACTCGCCTTTGGTGCAACCGGTTGGCTGTTAACTCTTGGCGGGTTACTTCTCTATAGATGGAGATTGCCCCGGCGTTCTGCTTCTCGCAATGACAGTTGAAACCAATGCCTGATTTCGACGAACTCTACCGAAAGCATAATCAAGAGATGGAAGACTTCTGGTCTCGACGCGCCAACGCGCCGAAGTATCAGAAGACCATTTCTGTCTTTGGGCACTCCGTCATCTTCGATTCGAATCACGAAGAGGTATTGGAATCAGCTACGTTCGCGGAAGAGATGTACTCCATAGCAGACTTCACCGATGAACGGACATGGCGGATTCACATCGCGGTTCCTTCTCACCTTACGGCTGATCCGCCTCCCCAGCGACTCATTGACCTCATCCGCTACACCGGTGCGGATGAGTTGCTTTCCATTGACTTACTTGCATGGGGCAAATGCTTCGTTGACATGAGACGCGGAGAGTCGTTCGCTGTATTATCTCCATCGCTCGCAGAGAATCCGCAACAGATTTGCCAGGTATTGATCAACACTATTTTGACAAATCTGATCACACGGCATGGCTACAGCATGCTACACGCGAGCGCGCTGATCAAAGATGGAAATATCCTGCTCCTGCAAGCCCCTCACGGGACAGGTAAATCCACGACTGCCTTGCGATTGCTATTGAACAGCTACAAATTACTCTCAGACAGCATGGTCTACATCGGCGAGCGCGGGGGTACATTGTGGATGGGCGGATTCCCTGTCGGCAGAATCAAACTCCGCACAGACATGCTCCCGCTGTTCCCCGCTCTCGCGGCAGAGGCGGAGGAGGAACCTGTCCGCGGCGAGACCAAGCACAAGGTCGAGTTGAAGCGTGTGGACGCGGCGATGGCATATCCACAGATGATTCAGATCCGCCGCGTGGAGTATTGTCTGCTCGAACGATGGGACAAATCCGAAAGTCGAATCGAATCGCTGAGCGAAGATGAATTGTGGCGCGCGATCATGGTCAATAGTTTGCATTACGATACGCGGGAATTGTGGAAGGAAAACTTGCAGCGAATCGAATTGATGCTGCGCCACGCGAAACTGCATCGTCTGCGCATCGGCACATCCGAAGATGAGATCGTCAGAACGGTGAACAGTCTATGGTGAACGCGCGCCGAGGGCTGTGGATCATTTTTGGTTTGTATTTTTTGTTGGGGATCGGCTACAGTCTGCTGATGCCAATCTGGGAGGCGCCGGACGAGCCCGCACATTATCATCTCGCATGGCGGGTGGCGCGCAGGGGCGAGTATGCAACCGTGGAGTTGAATTACGAAGCCAACCAGCCGCGCACGTTCTACTATCTGGGTTCCTATGTGATCCGAACTCTGGACGGACTCGACACAAAGTATTCTGATTATTTTTTTCCGCGCGAGTTCAAAGCCAATATTCGCGTTCCCGAGCGCAGGTTCGACTGGAACGACAATAACTATCGTTTTCTCCTCGGCGTATACGCGCTCCGTTGGTTGAACGTTGTGTTCGGCGCGCTGGCGCTATGGCTGAATTGGAAAACTTTCAAAATCATCGTACCAGACAAACCCACCCTTCAACTCTCTACACTTGCGCTCGCGGCGTTGACCCCCCAATACCTGCACATTACCTCATCGGTAAACAACGATGTATTGGGGGCATTAGCGGGCGCATTGCTTTTTTATCTTGGGATGCGTGTCGTTCACGATCCGAGCAGTCTGATAAAAATCCTTTCCGTTCTACTTGCGGTCATTCTGCCCTTCACGACCAAATTGACCGTGCTTCCCGTGAGCGTTGCCATGCTGGGAGTCATTGCGTGGAGGTGGTTCTTCGGCTTGCGCCAAAAAAGATGGCTGGTCGTTTCAGTTATCGTCCTTGTGTTCGGCGCAGGTGCGCTCTATTTTCTCTTTCCAGAAATGATTCAGACCTCGTTCGGGGAGATCGCGTGGAGGTTATTCGGTCTGCGAAAAAGAGGCGTGGATTTTGAATATATCAAACTCATCACCAGCCAGATCGTTTGGACGTATTGGGGGAAGGTCGGCTGGATTGCGGTCGGCTTGTCATGGTGGGTTGTGGACTTGTTGACTGCGTTCGGGTTATTCGGAATCGCGGCTCACATTTATAAACTCATCAAGTTAAAAACAAATCATCCGCAATTCAATTATTGGATGGCAACGAGCATTATTGCCTTATTCACAGTCCTTGCCGTCGGGCGGAATGGATTAACCACTGGCGCAACGCAGGGACGACTGCTCTTCCCTGCTATCGGCGCACTGTCGTTGCTGATGGTCAGCGGATGGCATGATCTGTTGCCGGAAAAGGTCCAACAGCGGCTTCCACTAATCGTCACCGCCTTGATGCTGGTTCTCAATCTATCGTTGTGGATTTTCGGAATCATTCCCGTTTATTATCAGCCGTTTTTGGATTGAAATCGTTATGTCATTCTGAGCCGCCGTCGGTCGAGTAGCGCCGACACCCGAAGGGTGCTTAGGCGCATATCGAGACCAGGCGACGAAGAATCCCGCCGCTTCGCGGCGAGACCCTTCACTTCGTTCAGGGTGACGGACCTTATATCTGTCCCGACGCGCCCCACTGCTCCAACATCTCTTGATATTTCGGGTCATCATAACGGCTCAACAAAAACGCGGGAGCATAAGATGGCAACTCTGCTCCTGTAATATGTTTCGCCAATAAATCGGACGCGCCGCACGAGACCATCATCCCAAAGCCGCCCAAGCCACCAATGATGTACGCGCCGTCCACAGGAAGTGGTCCGATCAACGGACGATTCTCAGGCGTGCGCGTGTAATAGCCTCCATCTACAAACGGCTTGGGGATTTGATGAAAATATTTTGCAAGACCAGGCACCACAGTCGCCATGCCGCGCAAAGCAACTTCAGGTAATTGCGAGTCGAGCGCGATGGGGAACGTTGGCTCGACCGCGTCGGAGTTGTGATACAGCCATTGCAAGAGAATCATGTCCCCTTCGCCCTCGGGGCGACCATGCACACCCGCGGGGAGTTCATGCAACAACCATTTCGTTTCGTCTGATTCAGCCAACGCTTCTTTTTCATCCTCCGTCCACGGCAAGGTGACGGGATCGTTCCAGATGAGCAATCCCATTTCGCGCGGGATCACATGCTGAGGGTCATTGAACATCACTTTCAAATGCAATTCACATTGCACGGGGATATCTATGCCGAGCATCTTTCCCACACTTTTTTGCAACGGTCCTGCGGCGCTGACGAAACTACGAGAGGAAATTATTTGCTCACCTTCATTGCTGATCACCTTCACCGATTTGATTCTGCTTCCTTTGATTTCAACACTTTCGACTTTTCCCTTGATCAGTTGCACACCATGCGCGGTTGCTTGTTCGAGCATGTACATACCGAATTGCTGTGCGGCGAACCATCCACATTTGCGCGCGTGGAGCAGGGCAACCGTCTGTTCGGTGAGATGCGGAAAATATTTGCGGATTAAACTCTGGTCGAGGAACAAGTCCGCGCCGGTAGGTGCGTCAGTGAGACCATGCCGATGAACAGGAACATATTGAGGGTCATCTGTTTCGCCGCGATGAATCCGTAACTCGCCCGCGCCGAGACGCGAGATTTCCTCCGCGCTGGCGATCATCGGTTCAACCTGTTTCGGGTCAGCGGTTGCAAATAGATAACCGTAACGATGCATCGGCAGGCGCGCGGGCGCTTCGTGATGGAGCGCGTCCATGATCTCAATACTGCGATTCATCAATCTCACCATCGCCTCGCCGGGACCGGGCCACCAGTTGCGATAACACTCGGTGGATTTGTCGCTGGTCATCGTGAGCGGAGGGAGCGGGTCAACGATGACGATGTTTTTCATGCCGTGCTTCACGGCGAGTTGGTACGCGGTGGTCACGCCCGCGATCCCCGCGCCGCAGATGAGAACGTCTGCATCCATGGGCGGGGATTATAACTTTCCACCCATCTGGTATAATGCAAGAAATTCAGAATTTCCGATTTTCTGGAGGATGGCATGACCACCGTTCAAATGCGCGGCAAAGGGACGATCACCTTCCCCGCTAAACTGCGCTCGAAATACAAATTACAGGAAGGAGAAGTATTCACCATCATTGATTTGGGTGGCGGTTCATTTCTGTTAAAGCCCAAAGTATTGGAGGTGGATGTACTCTCACGGCGGATTGCCAGACGGATCAAGGAAGAGAACATCAGCCTGGATGAGTTGTTGCAGGCGCTGGACGATGAGCGAAAAACGTATTATCAGGAAAATTACATCAAGAAGTGATCTTTGGGGATAGTTTCGATGGCAAAACCCGACATATTCCTCGATAGCAGTGCATTGATCGCCGGCGCGATTTCCGAAACGGGAGCGGCACATGCATTACTCCAACTGGGGGAGAGCGAAGATATCCTACTGACGGTTAGTGAAATGGTCATTGTCGAATCGGAACGATCCATGGCTAGAAAAGCTCCGCAAAACCTGAACGATCTCCGAGCATTCATCAAAAGGGCAAAATTGAGAATCGTGTCAAACCCTTCCAAAAGGGAGGTTGAAGCCCACCGCTATCTCATCAAAGATCCTAACGATGTGCCAATCCTGCTGGCGGCGATGAAGGCTAAAGTGGATTTTATCGCCACCCATAATCGGAAACACTTTCTCGACGACCCCAATGTCTCGGAACAGTCAGGTATCCAAATCGGAACACCCGGCGATGCCCTCGCTTGGATTCGAGAAAAACTCAGTTAGACCTTAACGCTATGGAGCATGAGAACATGCAACCTCTTCAAAACATTCGCATTCTCGATATCACCCGCGCCCTCGCCGGACCGTACTGCACGATGATGCTCGGCGACCTCGGCGCGGACGTGATCAAAGTGGAACGACCCGGCGTCGGCGATGAAACGCGCGGCTGGGGACCTCCGTTCGTTGGCGAGCCGTACGGGAACTATCCCGGCGAATCCGCGTATTTTATCGCCGCGAACAGGAACAAGCGCAGCCTGACCGTCAACATCCAATCGAAGGAAGGGCAGGAGATCAACCGCAAACTCACTGGCGTCTCGGATGTGCTGGTGGAAAATTATCGCAAGGGCGATCTCGATAAACTCGGTTTAGGATACAACGATCTGCGGGGGCTGAATCCAAAATTGATCTATTGTTCCGTCAGCGGATACGGCCGCACGGGTCCGTATGCAGACCGCCCGGGGTACGACGCGGTCATTCAGGGCGAAGGCGGATTGATGAGCATCACCGGTCCTGTGGATGGACCGCCCTCGCGCGTCGGCATCCCGATCACCGACATCACCTCCGGCATGTTCGCCGCGACCGCCATCCTTGCCGCACTGCGCGCCCGCGACATTACCGGTGAAGGTCAACTCGTGGATATTTCGCTGTTCGATTCGTGCATGGCTCTGCTGACCAACGTGGCGTCGAATTATCTCGTCGGCGGGCAGCCGCCGCGCCGCCTCGGCAACGCGCACCCGAATCTCGTGCCGTATGATTCGTTCCGCGCCCGCGATGGCTGGTTCATTTTGGGCGTCGCCAACGAAAAGCAATGGGGGCTGTTATGCGACATGCTCGACCGCCCGGATCTGAAAGCCGACGAGCGCTTCGCATCCAACGGCAAGCGGGTAACCAATCGAGCCGCGTTGGTGGAGGAACTCCACAAAACGTTCGCCCGGAAAAATGTGGATGACTGGCTCGCGGACCTGGTGAAGGCAGGCCTGCCCTGCGGACGCATCAACTCGATCCCTGACGTGTTTGCCCATCCGCAGTCGCAGGCGCGGGAGATGATCCTCGAAACCGATCACGCCTCCGCTGGGACCGTGCGCGTGCCCGGCTTTCCGTATAAATTCTCGCACACCCCTGCGGAAATTCAAAAGCCGCCGCCGATGTTGGGTCAACATACGGAGGAGGTGCTGATGGGTTTATTGGGTTATTCCAGTGAAGGCGTGGAGGAGTTGCGAGGAGAAGGGGCGATATAAGGCTTACACTTACCTCAAAACCTATCCCGTCATTGCGAGCCCGATAGGGCGAAGCAATCCCCAACACGGTGACGGAGATTGCTTCGTTGCTCACTGCCGTTCGCTCCTCGCAATGACGGCAATCCTTTTGTTTGCTGTATAATTAACCCATGACCGCACAAGACATCCGTTGGATCCAACGCTTCAACAATTTCAGCAAAGCCTTCGCTCAACTCAAAGACGCCGTGGAACTGGCAAAACAGCGTCCGCTGTCGAAACTCGAAGAGCAGGGCTTGATTCAAGCCTTTGAGTACACTCACGAAATGGCATGGAATACCATGAAGGATTTTCTGGAAGACCGAGGCGTTAAAAACGTATATGGTTCAAAAGACACCACCCGCGAAGCTTTCAAGGCAGGACTGATTGAACCCGGCGAAGTCTGGATGGACATGATCAAGAGCCGCAACCTGACTACGCACACTTACAACGAGGAGACCGCGCGAGAAATTGCATCAGCAACCATTAATTCGTACTTCAATGCGTTTGCAGATTTTCATTCCCACATGGAAAAACTGAAAAAGGAACAAGCATGAACGCCCTGCGTTTCGGCTTGAAGGAAACCACCATCGAAAAACTGTGCGGCGTCTTTGCCAAATACCCACAAGTGAGCAAAGCCGTTCTTTACGGTTCACGCGCCAAAGGCAACTACAAAAATGGCTCCGACATTGACCTGACCCTGCACGGCGGCAAAGACCTGACCTTGAATGTCCTCTACAAAATCCTCGATGAGATTGACGATCTGCTCCTCCCCTACACCGTTGACCTGTCCATTTACCGCACCTTGAGTGATCCCGATTTCATTGACCATATTAAACGCGTCGGCGTCACATTCTACGACAAAAACGAGTTTGTACCTGAGGCGGTAGGGGCATAAAACTGCCCGGCTTCCCTTACAAGTTTTCCCACACCCCCGCGGAGATCCAAAAACCGCCGCCGACGCTGGGCCAGCATACGGAAGAGGTGCTGACGGGGCTATTGGACTATTCGGCGGAGGATGTGGCTTCGTTGAGGGAAAAGGGGCGATATAATGTTGCAGATAATATGTTGTACAGGGTCAAGCTATATAAATCTTAGTTGGGCGCCAGATTTGGAATGAATAAATTGTTTTGAGAATAGACAGAGTAAATTATGGTTCAGTCAGCAAAACAAAAACTGAAAATATTTGTTTCGTATGCTTCTGAAGATAGAGTGAAAGTAAAGATTCTTGCAGACAAACTCAAAAGTGAGGGGTTTGACCCATGGATTGATGTTGACAAAATCTTGCCTGGGCAGGACTGGCGAAATGTCATAAAAAAAGCAGTTCGAGACTCGAATGCAATAATAGTCTGCCTATCATCTAATTCCGTAAGAAAGGAAGGTTTTGTTCAGAAAGAAATAACATTTGCAGTTGACGTCGCCGAAGAAAAGCCAGAGGATGTTATTTTCATAATTCCCGTAAGACTGGATACCTGCAACGTTCCCGACCGTCTAAGTAAATGGCAATGGGTGGATATTTTTCAAGAAGAAAATTACGACAAACTGAAATTATCTCTGTATCAGCGTGCCACGTATCTAGGAATAATTAGCAAAAAGAGTTTATATGATAGCTTCTACAACGCTGTAGATAATAAAGACTACCAAGAAGCAATTGGTTATGCAGAAAAAATTTTAGCGGTTGACCAAAACGCAGATATAAAAAGCGATTTACGCACAATCTACAAATCTCTATATTATGAAAAGAAAGATGCAAAGGAATATTCTATAGCAATAGGTTATCTTGATAAGAGCCTTGAAATAGATCCGGATGATTATTATGGATGGGCAGAGCGCAGAAGATTTTACCTCCTCTATTCAAATGGTAAAAAAGGAAGACTTGAAGCCGATTCTCAAATATTGCGCTTAAAGCCAGAAGAGTGGGAAATAAGGATTGAACGAGCATATTTATACAGTAGATTTGGGCAATATGATCTCGCGATTAAAGATTTGGATGAATACATAAAGTTCTATCAGAAATATATCTCGAAAGGCGAAATTGATGGTAACGATGGTGGGATCAGATTTAACTTGTGGGAAGCCTACAACTTTAAAGCAGAAATGCGTATGGTCTTGGGAGACAAGGAAGGTGCAAAACAAGATGTATTAAAGGCTTACGAGTTCACAGATGATTTTGAACAAAGTGAACTTGAAGCCAGCCTAGATAAGGTCGATCAATTTGACTTGGATCGCCATATTGATACTGTTGTCAATAAAAGCGAGGCGCCAGAGAAAGTTGCTTCAAAACTTGTTGAAAGAGCAAACCTAAAAAGACTTAAGGCAAGTCGAATGAATCTTCAAAATGAAAATGAGAAATATCTTTATCGCAGACTCAAATACAGCGCAATGGATGATTATGGAGAAGCATTGAAGTCGAAAAATCATTTGGCGTATGAAATCCTTGAAGATTACATAAGAGAGATTTAGGTGCTTAAGAATTTCGAGCTTTTGGGATAATTAGTGCTTTTGAATTGTGCCCTATATAATTATGAATTATTCAAGGAGGTTAGATATGAGTGACCTTGAGAAGCTAAGAGAGATTTATCGGCAAGATATTGAACACCTTATTGATGTGCTTGCCGACCATGTAAAGGATGGGTGGTTTACAAATGATGACATTGTTCTGGAGTGGGATGTTCCAATGCCTTACTTCGGGAGATTGAAACTAAGAAAAATATCGTTAGTTCCAGATGAAAACCCCTTTGAAAAGAAAGTTTATAAGTTACCAGGTAGGCAAAAGGATTACCCCGTTTATATTTTTTCGCTCCATCGCGATATGCATGGGGAGTGCAATTTTCCTCGTCGTGATGTTAGTGAAATGGCTTCGATTATCGCAATAAAGATTGGTACACAAGTATTCGCCGACTTTCACGCTCTTTGCACCTCAGTAGATGATTACTTTGACTACGATGGAGATCATGATATTAGGGCATATAGGCGAAGGGCAAGCATCTATGGGACAGATATTTGAAAGTTGATACGAGTTTCCCCACACAGCCTGCACCGTTTTCGGCGTTTTTCTTGGCTTCGGGCTTATTCTGCTTGCAAGCCGATTGAGGCAAAAAAATGCAAAAATCAAAGCAATCTAGAGTAAAAGACGGTGATTTGTGCGAAGTCATTGGCGGGACTCACGCCGGAAAACCCGGCACCGCAAGAGACATCAAGGTCAGCAAAACGGGCGCGGTAACAATTACCCTCGTCCAGAGTGATGGCGAACGATTCAAAACGCTCGCCAAAAATGTGGTGGTCAAGAAAGGCAAGACGGCGTAACGCTCAGGGTTTATACTGCTCGCAAGGCGAGTCCAGTCTGTCAGCGAGTACAGCAAGCCATTAAGCCTGCTTGCGCGCCACGTGAATGGCTACAATTCCAAGTGAAAGTCGCTGAAAAGAAACATCAGTGAAGCCCAACGAAATCATCTCGTTTGCCAGAACTTCGGCCGTTGGGAATTTCTCAATCCCTTTGAGCAAATATTTGTAAGCCGAAGTATCGCCGCCGGTCGCGATCCACCCGATGACGGGCATGACCAATCGCATGTAGAGGAGATAAAGATCGTGAAGCAAGCGCAAAGGGATATTCGAAGCCTCCAGGATGACGATCCGCCCGTTCGGGCGAAGGACGCGCATCGCCTCCCGTAACACTTTCTCCCGTTCGCAGATCTTCAATCCCAGCGAAATGGAATACAAGTCAACGCTGGCGTTTGGAATCTCTGGCATGAAATGAGCATCCAGCACTTGAAATTCGATGGATTCTGTCTTTCGACCCAGTCGCCTTTTGGCAATCGCCAGCATTTGAAGGCTAAGATCAGATGCAATTAACTTTTGTCCCGCTTTAAGTTTTCGGTGGTCTAAAACCCTCAGGATAATATCGCCTGTTCCTGTGGCACAATCCAATAATTGAGTCCACGATTCTTCCGCAACGACTCTGGCAACCCGTCGTTTCCACAAGCGGTGAACGCCAAAACTGAAAAGATCACAAAGCAGGTCATAGCGGTTTGCAATCCGCCCGAAGACATCATCCTCCTCGGTGTAGAATCCAGCCGCGTTCTTTGTTTTGACCTGCTGTTCGATTGCCATCGGTAGAGCCAATTTTACCCTGCTCAACCGATTCTACGAACACAACTTCTCCGTCCGCAGGTACAAGTCAAATAGTGTACACTTGCCAAAGCAGGATGAATGAGACAAATCCATAAGAACATAGTCGAGGAGTAAAGCGATGACCATCATTGATCATGAGATGCTATGGCGTCAGTTTGGAGCCGCAATCGCTATGTTAGCCGAGACTTTGCACGACTGCCCGGATGAACTGTGGGAAAAGAATTTATGGAAAGACCAACCCGACCAGTGGGTGGCGGCAGGTTTCTCGTCGTTCTGGTATTTGGGCTACCATACGCTCTTTTGGCTGGAACTCTACTTAACCGGGGCGGAAGAGGGCTTTGCGCCCCCCGCGCCATTCGACCTCGTGGAGATGGAAGCCAACGAGTCGCTGCCGCGAACGTATTCACGCGACGAACTTCTCGGCTATCTGGAGCATTGCCGCCAAAGGTGCCGGGAGGTCATTGGCGCGATGTCGGACGAACAAGCGCGACGCACATGCCGATTCTCTTGGGGAGAACTGACCTTTGCCGAGCTACAGTTGTACAATCTGCGTCACGTGATGGAGCACGGCGCGCAACTACGCATGTTTCTGGGACAGCAAGCGGGAAAATCCTCAAGCTGGGTTCCTCAGGCTCAGTAAACAATCTTCCGCGATGCCAGAGCCGCCATCTGAAAGCGAGATTCGCATTCATGCCTTATACAGGAACAATTCCCTATAATGAACGAATCATCGGTCGCAGAGTACATCGTCAAAACGTTTCCCAACGTCGAAACAACCGCAAACTTGGGATACACTTTCTTTTTCTATCGCGAGGAGCGTATTCATGCGTTCGCAACCATTGCATCCACAGGCAATGAGTATGAACAGGTTTCAAGACTCGACCGTCCGGGCGTTTTTCGTTTGAATATCGGTGTGAGCCGGGAAACATTCAAGTCACTCTTTGGAACGAACAAGATCAACGTCAGCGACTACGACTTCACCGTATTGGATACCCTCCTGCCTCATCCCGATTATTCTGAGCAGTCTTTCATCTGCGTGCTTTCGCCGCGCGATGCCACCTTTGAGAAAATCCGCCCGTTGCTTGCGGAAGCGTATGAAATAGCCATCCGCAGATTCAATAGGCGGAACAAAGACAAATGAGCCGAGCGTTTGCTGTGCTATACTTAATGCATGGACGCTAATCAGTTCCCTAAAGTAGATCGAACCGCCCTCTCGGTGGTCTCTTCCTTTGAAGAAGCAGACAAGCAAGATATTGAGTATTGGCGCTCCCGAACCCCTCTCGAACGTCTTCAGCACATGGAACTTTTGCGGAGGATCAACTATGGCTCTGACGCTACCGCCCGACTTCAAAGAGTTCTTGAAATTGCTGAAAGAGCATGATGTTCGCTATCTGCTCATTGGGGGGTATGCGGTCGGTTATCACGGTTATGCACGAGCGACAGAGGATATGGACATCTGGGTTGCCATTCACTCGGAAAACGCGCAAAAGATTGTTTCTGCCCTGAAATCTTTTGGGTTTGATGATCCTACCATAACGCCTGAGTTGTTCCTGCAAAAGCCAAAAATTATTCGAATGGGCTTCCCACCGATGAGGCTCGAAATCACCACTTCTGTTTCAGGGGTCGAATTCGACGAGTGTTACAAGTCAAGAATTGTGGATGAATTCGACGGCGTTGAAGTCAACGTGATTGATCTGGAAAACCTAAAGAAGAACAAAAGAGCAAGCGGAAGGGCAAAAGATATGGCAGACGTTGAGAAATTGCTTTAATTATTTGGATAGATTCCAACAGTTTTACCTCCACTTCTTTACCCGCTCAATAATCCTTTCCTCCCTCAATTCCTGACACAATTTTTTCAAACTCTGGCGCGCCCCGCGCCATTCCAGATCCTTGAGAGTCTCTTTCAGCGGAACGTCCGTGCGCAGGGTGGATAACTCTCGGAACAGCAGCGCATCCTTGTAATTCTGTTGAAGGTTTTCAACCAAACTTGTAGCGCGTCCTAATCCCAGTGGGATTTTCTTCGGGTCTTTTGGAATCGACTCGAGGCGTTTGAACTTCGCCAGCACGGTCGCCGTGGATTTCTCTCCCCAGCCTTTGATGCCCGGGTAACCGTCGGCTGAATCGCCAACTAATGCAAGATAATCAGGAATCGACCCCGGCTTCACGCCGAACTTTTCGACCACGCCCTTTTCGTCGAGCGTGATCTCGCGGCGGCGGTCCCAACTGACCACGCGCTTCCCGTCCACCATTTGCATCAGGTCCTTGTCCACCGAGCAGATGACGACCTGCTTCACCGATTTGACCTTCCCGAATTTTGCGACGGCCGTCGCGATGGCATCGTCCGCTTCGAACTCGACCATGGGCCAGACCACCGCCCCCAGCGCGGCGACCGCCTCTTCCGCCAGTTCGAATTGATTCAAAATGACCGGGTCAACGCCCTCGCTTGTCTTATACCCTGCATACAACTTGTTGCGGAACGACTCGATCACGTGGTCGAACGCCACGCCGACGTGCGTCACGCCGGGGCTTTGGAACAGCATCAACAGGCTGCGCATCAGCCCGAGCGTCGCGCCCACTTCCAATCCGCTGGCAGATTTTTTCGGCGGCGCCCCGAAATGAGCGCGAAACAATTCGTATGTGCCATCTATCAGGTGGATTTTCATAAGTGGCATTCCTTTCAGAATACGGTCGTTACTTCTTCTTGCTTCCCGCCCTATTGTACGCCACCGCGGCTTTGATCAGTTCCTTCAACGCGGATTCGTCCACTTTCGAATTTTCGCTGAAATCAATCGCGCGCGTGGCTTTTGCCTCCAGACCCGCGTTGAACAATTTCTTCGGGTCTTTCAGCGACGCACCTTTGAAAAAGTTCAGTTTCACATGGTCTTTGAAAATTCCTCCTGCAACCAGGTTCCCATTGCAAACCCACACGGCAGTATCCCATTTCCAGTCTTCAGTGATGTCGGGAGATGTTTCAAGAACCAGATTGCGGAGGCGGGCAAGGAGTTTGCCGCGCCAGTCGTGTAAATCTTCGATCTGTTTGTCAATGTGCTGGGACGGAGTCAATTCAACTTTGGATTTCATGGCTTTCTCCTCAGTTACGCAGATACTTGCTCGTGATGGAACGCTTCGCGCTCAAGAGTTGTTTGGGCGTGCCTTCGAACATGATTGTACCTCCCTTGCTCCCGCCTTCGGGACCCATGTCAATGATCCAATCGGCGTTCTTGATGAGGTGCAAATTGTGCTCGATCACAACCGCTGTGTTACCAGTATCCACCAGACGATTGATGACTTCCATGAGATGCCCAATATCCGACATGTGCAGGCCGGTCGTAGGCTCGTCCATGATGTAGACGCTTCCCTTCTTGTGCAGTTCGCTGGCGAGTTTGATGCGCTGGCATTCCCCGCCCGACAATGTGCTCAACGGCTGTCCCAGACTCAAATAATCCAACCCAACGTCGCTCATGGCTTGTAGTTTCTTGTTGACTTCCGGGATCTCAAAGTATTCGAGCGCCTGTTGAACATTCATCGCCAGCACGTCGCTAATGGACTTGCCGTTGAGTTTGTATTCCAGCACTTCATCTTTGAAGCGCCTGCCTTCACAGACTTCGCAAGGCGTTTTCGCTTCGCTGAGAAACGCCAAATCGGTGTAGATCACGCCCAGACCCTGACAGTTCTCGCAGGCTCCTTTGGAATTGAAACTGAACAAGGAAGCGTTCACTTTGTTTGCAGAAGCGAACGCCTTGCGGACGTCGTCCATGATTCCCGTGTACGTGGCGGGGTTGGAGCGGCTGTTGACCCCCACCGCCGATTGGTCTATCACGATCGCATCGGGATGTTGTTGAAAAAACACTTCGTTGATCAACGAACTCTTCCCTGACCCAGCCACACCTGTGACAACGGTCAGGATCCCCGTAGGAATATCCACGCTTACATTCTGCAGGTTGTTCACTTTCGCATTCTTGACCGGCAGCTTGCCCGTCGGTTGGCGGAACTCATCCTTCAACGGAACTTTTACTTTCATGTGTTTACCGGTGACCGTGCTGGCTTTCAACAAGTTCGCAAAACTGCCTTCATAGACGATCTCTCCTCCATGCAGCCCCGCCTGTGGACCAATATCTACCACGTGGTCAGCAACCTTGATCACATCGGGGTCGTGCTCCACGACGATCACTGTATTACCCTTGTCCCGCAGTCTTTGCAACAATTCGTTCATGCGATGCACATCGCGCGGATGCAAGCCCACGCTCGGCTCGTCGAAGATGTAGATCACATCGGTGAGACTGCTGCCGAGATGTTTGACGATCTTTACGCGCTGCGATTCGCCGCCGGATAGGGTATCTGTTTCGCGGCTTAGGGTGAGATATTCAAGCCCAATGTCCACGAGATGCTGTAAACGTTCCACCAACGCCTTGATGATCGACTCAGCGGCGGGCTCTTTGAGTGTTCTTACGACTTTGATTAATTCTGTGATCTCCATTGCCGTTAGATCGGCAATGTTGTAGCCGTTGATCTTGCTCTTCAACGCCGCCTGACTCAACCGCGCTCCCTTGCACAGATGGCACGAACCCATGGTCATGTACGGTTCCACCTGCTTTTGAGTGCGCTCGGACATGGTCTTAAGATCGCGCTTGATGTACTTATTCGTGAAGCGGTTGACGATGCCCTCGAAGGTCATGTTGAAATCTTTTGCCCCGACCTTTGTTTTGATCTTCATCGGTTCGCTGTACAGCAGGTTATCCGTTTCCTTTTTGGTGTACTTGGACAACTTCTTGTCGGCGTCGAACATGTTCGTGCTGATGAGTTGACTCCAGTACCAACTATTTACGGCATATTCGGGAAACAGGATTGCCCCTTCGTTCAAGGACTTGGATTTGTCCAGAAATTTACCCAAATCCACATCCAGCTTGCGACCCAGTCCGTTGCATTCGGGGCACATGCCCTTCGGATCGTTAAACCCGAAGAGATTCGCCGGTCCGACATGAGGTTTGCCGATGCGGGAAAACAACAGGCGTAGAAGCGTGTTGATGTCGGTGATCGTGCCGACGGTCGAGTGTGACCCGCCGCCCATCCGCTTTTGATCCACCACGATGGACATGCTCAAGTTTTCGATCGAGTCTGCATCGGGTTGCCCGAACTTCGGCAGGAAGTTCCGCACGAACATGCTGAAGTTTTCGTTCAACAGGCGCTGTGATTCGGTCGCGATCGTATCGAACACGATGGACGATTTACCCGAACCCGACACGCCGGTAAAGATCGTGATTTTGCGTTTGGGGATGCGCAATGAAACATTCTTCAAGTTGTTTTCGCGCGCGCCGCGAATCTCGATATATTCCTGTGGCATGTTCTCTCCTCGTTATGCCGGTTCCCCTTCGGGGATGGCTTGACTCTCACCATTCATATATCGGTCCGAGAGCAGGCGATAAAACCGCGTGTTCATCGCGATCAACGTCACGATCAAACCGATGATGCCGGTCAGCGTGAATACCAGCGCGAGGCCGCGGTCCGCGCCGGTGCCGAACCATCCGCCGATCAAGTCCACACCTGCGCCGGTGGTCATGAACGGGATGAAGATCAGTTCGGCGATGGGACCGATCATAAAGGTCGTGAGAGGCGAAGCGGACATCTCCACGCTTTGGGCAAAACCGAAGACGCGCCCCTGCCGTTCGAGCGGGACAACCTTCTGAATGATCGTCTGTTCCGCCGCTTCGATGAACGGCACCACACTGATGTAGATGAACATCCCGAGGGATAGCAGGATGATGGAAGGCTGGATGGTGAACACGCTGGAGATGATCCAAATGACGATGTTTGCGGCGAACATCGCAAAGAGCGGGTTCTTCCCCAAGCCATATTTCGAGATGAACAAGCCGCCAACGATGAAGCCGCAACTGAGCACCGCCCACAAGACGCCCCACACCTGAACCGATACCAGCGACAAGCCGTACGCGTCCATCAAGCCCATGAAGACGCCGCCCAGAAAGTTGTTGAACGTGGTGAAGAAGATCAGCGCGATCAACCCGGGGATGGCGACGACCACGGCGAACGTGCCGCGCAGGTCCACTTTGGGAGGCTGGCCTTCAAGGTGAACGATCTCCCTCTCGGGAATCTTCATGGCGAACAAGTGCGCGATCGAAAGAGACATCACAACTATCGCAAGGATAAGGACGAGATACATACCTGAATGACCGACGAGAATTCCGCTGATGGCGGAGGTGATGAGGAAGATGATCCCCGTGGTTGTGCCGACGAGTCCGTTCGCCCTGTCGCGTGAGCCTTCGGGGATGAGGATGGTCACCAGCGTTGGGAGGGCAATGCCGCGGATGTTACCCGCGATCACACCGAGGAGAAGAAGCGGGACGAAGATCCAAAGCGTGGGGCTGGCGGCATCCTTCCATGTTTCCGCCGGGACGTTCAAATAGATCACAAATCCGATCGAGTAGATGACCAGCGAGATAAGACCCGAAAGGATCATCACGTTCTTTTTCTTGTTGTGGTCAACGAGACTACCGAACCAGATCCCCGAGAGGGCAACGGCGACAAGATAGATGCCGGAGACGATGGAGGTCGCGGTCACCGAGCGCGTCTCAAGATAAATGAAGAATATCATCGCGAACCAGACCGTCATGTTGGTGACGTTCGCGAGGAGGGTATTGGCAAGTACTTGATAAAAAGTTTTCACAAGGGTTTCCTTTGGCTAGCGGACATTATGCCGCATTTTCGTCCACTTCGAAGATGCCGAAGGTATTGCCCTCGGTGTCTATGAAATATCCCTGCCAGCATTTGCCGGGCACAGCGAACTTTTCCAGCGCGACCTGCCCGCCGCTCGCAAGGATCTTCTCCGCGATCGCGTCGAAATTCTCGACTTCGACCGAACAGACGAACGCGTTCTTCCCGTGTTCGGGCGGAGGCGTTTTGGCGGGCCGCGTCAACAATCCGCCTCGATTCCCGCCGGTTTCGATCTGCCAGTATTCGATGGGTTCCTTCATTTGCTGTGAAAATTTCCAGCCGAACGCAGACTGATAGAACTTGATTCCGCGTTGCACGTCGTCCGCTTGAATTTCAAAGAAGATGTAACCGTGGTTCACTCATTGCTCCTATTTCTTTCGTACTACCCAAAGAGATCGAAACGCCAGTCGTTACACGTCATAAGGTTTCCGGGCGGATATTCGAATTCGTGCGCCGCGAGCCTCATGAACCCCAACTTGCGGCAGATCGCATTCGAAGGCGCGTTGTCCACAGAGGGAAATGCGTGCATGTACTGATGCCGATTTTCCGACCGCGCGCGTTCGATCAACAACTCCATGGCTTTGGTGGCGATGCCGCGACCTTGATATTCGGGCAGGACAGACCATCCCGTTTCGTAGACCGTCTCATCTTGCGACGGTCGTTCCCAGTAACCCACACTCCCGACGGCTACAGAATCCACGACGATCTTGAACATATGGTCGGGACCGTTGGGGTCGAGGCGCAGGTAACGCTGGTGACGCTTTAGAATCTGCTCGGCACTCTCGGGTCCGCCAAGATACGTCGTCATGGCTGGGTCGCCTAAGAGTTTTCCGAGCAACTCCAAATCGCCTTCCGACCAGGGTTGGAGTTCCATGTGCATGTTTACTATCTCTCCACAGGCAGGATGTTTTGACTCAATTGGAACGACCAGATTCTAGAATATGTGTTCTAACCTGTCAAGATGATGATTAACCCGCCTCCACCCGACCTTTTGCCTGCTACCCACCCTCCGCGTTTTTCATGCCCATGAATTTTTCTCGTTGCTTCTTGTCGAAATGTTCAAGCGCATATCGTAGCGTGAAGCGCGGCATGGACGCGGCATGTTTGTTCAGGAACTTCACAAGTTGCGCGCGGTCTTTATCGCCCGCGAAGCGCAACGCCCATCCGTTCGCCTTGTGGATCAGGTCTTCCTTGTCGTAAAGCATGATTTCAGCAAGCTTGAACGCATCGTCCACATCGCCCTTGCCAATGAAATACAGCGTAGCCACGATGGCCGTCCGCCGTTCGGGCATTTTCTTTGATTTCGCAAGTTTATACAGCACCTTGCGCGGCTTGTCGAACAGGTATCCGCCGACCACATGGATCCCGCTCCGGTCCACCAAATCCCAGGTGTTGATGCGGTCATGCCGCCGCATGTACAGGTCGAATAATTCTTTCCTGCGTTCCGGCGAAATTTTCTTGCTCCGAGCTTGAAAATCCATGATGCTGACCGCGCCGACGCGCGCTTCATGGATATCGCTTTCGAGCAATTTCTCGATTTCACCCAACTCCATGCCCATGAATTCTTTGGCAAGCGCGAAGACCTGCCCCATTTTTACACCGATGATCGCATCGGATGTATCCCCCGCGAGGTGAGCGTGAGCCTTTGCCGCTTGTTTTGAACTAAGGGATTTCAGCCGTTCGATGAATTGCTTTGCATTCACAGTTTTACCCTTTTTCCATCAATGCCAGCAATTTCGTGGTCGTGTTCCAGTTGCGGATGGTCATGCTTTGATATACGGGAAGCCCAATGATCCGGGGCAAACGACTTTGCGTGGCCCTGCTGATCAGACGGGAAAAGTACAGCACGTCTTTGCCCCTGTAGGCATTATCAACACCCTCTTTTGTGCTCATACTTTTCATCGCTTCTTTCGCAGTAAGCGGCTCTTTCAGAAAGATCACATCGTATCGAAATTTGTCGGGAGACTTGCCAAACCCGCGCGGGGCGTCCTCCACGGTTTGCTTGAGTTGCTTATGCGTAACGACCACCAGCCGCGCCTCGAATCGGAAACGTTCAGAAAGCACCGACTCGATTCTCTTCGTCAGTTTGGCTTTATCTTGTTCAGGGGATTTGAACAACACATTACCGCTTTGGATATACGTCGCAACATCGGCAAGACCCATGCCCTCAAAGCAAACTTTTAGATCAACCATTTTGATGATATTGCTTCCGCCAACGTTGATGCCGCGCAACAAGGCGAGATATTGAACTTCAGGCATGGGAGTTTTATCCAGTCGTCATCTCGTAAGACTTTTATTTTTTCTTCTTGTTAGTCTTCTTCTTGCCAGCCAATTCTAATTTACCTGACTTATCTCTGTGGGTGCCTGTGGTATGTTTCAGAGCAAATGTGTCGCCGTGTTGAATGACATAAGCGATTGCGCGGGCATGTCCCGTGCCAAGCTGATAGTCTGTTTTCAGCCAGTCAATGATATTTTTGAACTTGGTCAGGTTTTTCTTCTTTGCCTCGGCAATGAACTGTTTAGGGGTCATACCTGTCTTTTCTTCCACATTATCCAAGTAAGCTTGAAATGACATAGTGCGCTCCTTATGAATGAGATCAAGCTTGAGTATTTGCCTTTTGCAGGTCGGCGACAACGATCTTTTTCATCTTGAGCATGGCTTGCGTCACTCGCTGCGATTTTTCAGGGTCGGGGTCGTTCATCAATTCGCCCAACTGCTTCGGGATGATCTGCCACCAGAGACCGTACTTGTCCTTGCACCAGCCGCACATGGACTCTTCGCCTCCGTCAGCGATGAGTTTGTTCCAGAAGTAATCCACCTCGGCTTGGTCTGCGCAGTCCACGAAGAATGAAACCGCCTCGTTGAACTTGAACTGCGGACCCGCGTTCAACGCCATGAACTCCTGCCCATCCAGTTCGAAAGACATGGTGAAGGCATTGCCATCGGGTCCGCGTGAAATGCTGTGAACCTTCGAGTTCTTGAAGAGCGAGAGGTAATAGTTCATCGCCTCCTCCGCCTGCATGTCGAACCACAAGAATGGGGTGATCTTTTTCATTTTGAATCTCCTAATGGTTCTTTCTGGTTGATTGATTTGCCGCGTTTTTCAAACTGCCGGCCACCCGGGCTTTGACAACCTCGCCGATCAACTTCAACGGCAGGGGTTCGTCCAACGTAAATTTCAGCGTACCCTTCCCGTCCATATACGGCGACAACTCTTTTTCCAGTGCCTTGGTGACCGCGGGGATGGGATAGACCGAGATGTGATTCTTCCACCCGGCAAAATAGATCAGGTTCATGCCGTTCAACTCGAACGCGGCGATCTGATAACTGATCTTCTCTTTTGCTTTGGGCGCGATCTTTTTGATCGTCCGTCGGATTTCCTGCAAACGCTCACGCGTCCCTTCGGGGCAGGCGGCGATGTACTCATCTATCGAATAGAAATTTGTTTTTGCCATACGCCCGCTCCCTACATGTTTTTCAAAACATCGTCGAGGCGTTCGTAGCCCTCGTTGACGCCGCGCTCCATCCCAGCCTGGACCATGCCGTCACGGTCTGCAACAGATTGATACACGGACTGAATCGTGAGTCGCGTTCGCGCTCCCGGCAACTCTTCAAGCGTGGCAGTTTCCAAAGAGACGTGCCCCGGGCTCCCGTCGAATTCAAAGGTTTGGATCATCCGTTCAAGGGAAACTTCGTGAAACGTCCCGTGAAAGCCGTACACATTGCCTTCTTGATCCTTATGGATAAATTTCCACTTGCCGCCGCTGACCGGCTCGAACTCCTGGAGGGTCATGTTATATCCATGTGGGCCCACCCACCGCACATAAAGATTCGGGTCGGTGTGCGCCTTGAAAACAAGTTCGCGCGGCGCGTCGAAGTCCCGCGTGATGAACAACTCCTGCTTGCCGGGCTCAACGGTGATAATCGTCTTGTTTTTCGAGTGCATGTCACTTCTCCTTTTTCATCGTTTCCAAAACATTATCGAGACGGTCAAATCGTTCAGTCCACATCCGTTCGAAGGGCGTGACCCACTCGAAGATGGGTCGGAGACGTTCGGCATTTACTCGATACATTCGTTGCCGACCTGCTCGCCTCTCGCTCACCAACCCAACCTGTTTCAATACCCCAAGGTGTTTACTCACCATCGGCTGATTCCATCCGAGCTTCTTAACGATCTCGTTGACCGATAGTTCTTTCTCTCCGAGAATTTGCAATACTTTTCGTCTCTTTGGTTCAGCCACGGCGTTGAAGGGATCATGCGTCGTCGGTGTTCGCGCCATGACCAAATTATATTCCTATATAGGAATATGTCAATAGCCAGATTTTAGGACACATGTTCTATTCTGTCAAGTGGCAATTTCCCTTGACGCCTCCCTCCCTCGCTCATACAATGGGCATAACAATTCAACGGGCAACAGGGAAGAGATTCAATGTGTTGGTTAAGCACAGCATTTGTAGCGTATCGAAACCACCACAGAGAACGCCGAAGGTGCAAGGCTGATACTGGCGAGATCAGTCGAAACTCTCAGGCAAAAGGACCCTGTACCCGACCGAACTCTGGAAAGTTCCATTCCGGAACACCGACGGTGTAAAGTTTTAGTCAGCTAGTCCGCTAGTCTGTTAGTCTCCTGGTCCACACGACCAGAAGACCACAAGACAAGAAGACTAAGCGACTACACTAATCTCTCAGGTCACATTACAGAGGCGCGCGATGATTTTCGTGCGCCTTTTAGATTCGCCAAAATCCTCAAAAGGAGTTCTGAAATGAACACTCCATCTAATTTGAAATACGCAAAGTCCGATGAATGGTTCGACCCTGCGACCGGCAAGGTTGGCATTACCGATTACGCCCAAAACCAACTCTCCGATATCGTCTTCATCGAAATCTTCGTCGAGGAAGGCGAGGAGGTTACGGCGGGCAGGGCAATCGCTTCCGTTGAGTCGGTGAAGGCATCGTCGGAGATTTATGCCCCAGCGAGCGGAAAAGTTTCGGCGGTGAACAAGGATCTGCCCAACAAACCCGAGACCATCAACACGGATCCTTATAGCGCGGCATGGATGATCCAGATCGAAGGGGCATCCGAAGGTGAGGTGATGGACTCGGCCGCGTATGAAAAGCATTGCGAGGAAAGAAGCCATTAGCACGTGTCATTGCGAGGAGCCCGCAGGGCGACGTGGCAATCTCTCCTTGGCATCAATTCCATCTTCTGGCGCCAAGCTGAGATTGCCACGACACGCTTCGCGTGTCTCGCAATGACATAAGGACAATATTATGACCTACATCCCCACATCCCCCAAAGAACGGGATGCGATGTTAGAGACGATCGGCGTTAAGTCGCTCGACGACCTGTTCGACGCCATCCCCGCCAAACATCGCTTCCCCAAACTTGACCTTTCGCCCGCGTGGACTGAAATGGAAGCGATGGAAGAACTTTCCAACATCGCCAACGCCAACGAGAACGTGCGCGGCGACCTGATCTCCTTCCTCGGCGCGGGCATGTATCATCATTACATCCCCTCGGTTGTTGATCACATGCTGCGGCGCGGCGAATTCTATACTGCATACACTCCCTACCAGCCGGAGATTTCACAAGGCACTCTGCAAGCCATCTTTGAGTACCAGTCATTAATGTCAGCCCTCACCGGCATGGACGTGTCCAACGCGTCGCACTATGACGGCGCGACTGCCACTGCCGAAGCCGTGAGCCTCGCCTTTGCACAGTTTCGCGGTAAACGCAGGAAGGTGGTCATCTCCCCGACTGTCCATCCGCAATATCGCGCGGTGATTCGCACGTACACACAAGGCATGGAAATAGACCTAGTCGGCGATGAGGCCAATGCCGAACTCGACTCTGACCCACGCGATTTGCTGGCGCACGTAGGCGAAGATACCTGCCTCGTCATCGTGCAATATCCCGACTTCTTCGGGCGCGTGTACGATTACGCCAAGTTCATTGATGCCATTCACGTTAAAGATGCACTCGTCTGCGTTGTGGCGAATCCAACAGCATTAGCGATGTTCAAGACTCCCGGCTCGATGGGCGCGGACATTGTCGTTGGCGACGGTCAGCCGCTCGGCATCCCGATGTGGTACGGCGGGCCCAGCCTCGGCTTTTTCACGACGCGCAAGCAATACGTCCACAAGATGGCGGGGCGTCTCGTCGGCGAAACGGTGGATAACAAAGGTCAACGCGCCTATGTTCTCACGCTCACCGCGCGTGAACAACACATCAAGCGCGAACGCGCCACGTCCAACATCTGCACCAATCAGGGACTCATCGCGCTCGGTACGGCGGTCTATCTTTCACTGCTCGGCAAAAAAGGTTTGCGGCAGGTCGCCGAACTTTGTTATCAAAAGGCGCACTACGCCGCAAACGCGTTGAACAAAATCAATGGATATTCGTTGGCGCATAACGAGCCGTTCTTCCACGAGTTCACGCTTGTTTGCCCGAAGCCCGTTGCTGAAATCAATGAGCATCTACTCGAACATGGCATCCTTGGCGGATACGATCTCGGACAGGATTATCCATCGCTGGCGAATCACATACTGATCGCCGTGACCGAAATGAATTCAAAAGAAGAGATCGACACGCTCGTTGAAGTGTTGTCGGAGGTGAGCCATGGTTGAGACATTAGAACAAGTAACTCCGAAGATCATCGAACCGACCATCTTCGATTTATCCTCCCCCGGACGCGTCGGCGTAACGATGCCCGAATCAGATGTCCCTGCGGCTGAACCGCCTCCTCGGCATCTGCTCCGCTCGGACCTTCCCCTCCCCGAACTCGCCGAAGTGGACGTTGTCCGTCATTTCATGCATCTCTCCAAGTTCAACTACAGCGTGGACGGCGGCTATTATCCGCTCGGCTCGTGCACGATGAAGTACAACCCCAAGATCAACGAAGATGTGTGCCGCCTGCCTGGTTTCTTGTTCACGCATCCACTGCAACCCATCGAGACGGTGCAAGGCAATCTCGCGTTGATGTATCAATTGCAAGAGTGGCTGAAAGAGATCGCAGGTTTCGCGGCAGTGACGCTGCAACCCGCCGCGGGCGCGCACGGAGAATTCACCGGCGTGCTCATCATGCGCGCGTATCACAAATCACGCGGCGATGACAAGCGCGTCAAGATGCTCATCCCCGATGCCGCGCATGGGACCAACCCCGCCTCGGTCGGCATGATGGGCATGAGCGTTGTCACCATACCATCCGATGACCGCGGTAACGTTGACTTGAAAGCACTCGAAGCCGCATGCGACGATACTGTCGTCGGCATGATGCTGACCAACCCGAACACGCTCGGTCTGTTCGATGAGAATATCGAGAGGGTCATCGAGTTGGTGCATGGATGCGGCGGCTTGATGTACGGCGACGGCGCGAACTTGAATGCGTTGCTCGGCATTGTCCGCCCCGGTGACTTGGGCTTCGACGTGATGCACTTCAACCTGCACAAGACCTTCTCCGTCCCGCATGGCGGCGGCGGACCCGGCGTCGGTCCCGTTGGTGTCGCCGCACATCTGGCAGATTTCCTTCCCGAGCCGTTGATCGGAATCGTTGAGGAGGGTGAAGATGACATGCCTCCGCTGTATGGATTCGTCAAGCCTGAAAAATCCATCGGTCGCATGAAAGCTTTCCACGGACATTTCGGCGGCGGCTTCGTCCGTTCGTTCACCTACATCGCCATGCACGGACCCGACGGACTCAAAGACATTTCACAATATGCCGTGCTGAACGCCAACTATTTGCAGGCGCGTTTGCGCGACACGTATAAAATTCCGTTCGACCGAATTTGCATGCACGAGTTCGTCGCGGAGGGACAGTTCAAAGGTTCGGATGTGCGCGCGCTCGACATCTCCAAGCGCCTGATGGATTACAACTTTCATCCGCCCACAAATTACTTCCCGCTCATCGTGCACGAAGCGTTGATGATCGAGCCGACCGAGACCGAGAACAAGGATACGCTCGACGCCTTTGCTGACACGATGATCAAAATCGCCGAGGAAGCCAAGTCCACGCCCGAGATCGTCAAGTCAGCGCCGAATAATACGCTGTTCGGTCGCATGGACGAGGTCAGAGCGGCAAGGGAGTTGGTTCTGTGTTGCTGGTTGCCTGAAGGGTATGATTTGGAGGGGTAAATAGAAATTAGTGTAGTGTAGGGGCGACTCATGAGTCGCCCCTACACTTCATAATGAGGCCGTCCTGACAAACGAAAGTAGAACAAGATGAACATATGGATTGACATTGCTCTTCCTTTAACCATAAGCGTTATTGGAGCCTTTACAACCGCCTATTTCTCTTATCGTTATTACAAACCTCGACTGCGTGCAGACCTACAGAAGGAATTCGAAAGCAGATTCAACGAACGCAAATGGGAGGCTTATCAGCAGTTCGCGGATATTCTCTATGAAGTCCTCGATAGCACTGGCACAAAAAAGTTTGACAATGAACTTCCTAAAGTAATCCGTCGCTTATGAAAGTTTTTGTCTCAACTGTGGGTTGTCGGGTCAGATGACGTAGTGCGTGCCGCCTCGGATTGGTTTATGTTCAGCAATCGAGTCAAAGAAGAAAATGAAAACGCTACCGATGGACTAATCAAATTGATGAACATCATAATCATGATGAGAAAGGACTTGGGTTATTCGTCAAGCCAACTTGGACCAGAAGATTTACTTAGAACATTCATCACCGACTTAGATAAGCACTTACCTCAAATCAAATAATTCCATGAGCATGTTGTAGCAGCCAACTCCCCTCTTCATCCTCCTCCATGGCACATGGGCGGATGAAGGACGCGGGCAATAAATAAATGAGACATCGGGGGTTCTTCAAGAACTCCGATGTCTTTTGCAAGTATCTCCTCCAATGTACGGTAGAATGACTTACAGGAAAGGAGTATATTTTATGTCCAACCAATTGTCGCAAATCAAATGGGTACGCGTGGCGATCACCACGATCGTCGTTTTCGTCGCGGCGCTTGTCGCTGTGACCCTGGTTGTCACCGCCTATGCAACGTATCTCGGGTTTCAGGCGCGCGGCGCGCCCGATCCTGAGATGATCAACGACTTCGCCAACCGCTATGCGCCGTGGCTCAGTTCGGTATTCTTCATTCTGTTCACGTATCTCGGCGGGCGTCATGCCGCACGCCGCGTCCCGGACGCGGCGCAGGTCAACGCGCTGGCTGTTGGTGTGCTCGGCGGGTTAGTCCACGCTGGGTCGAACTTCACAAACTTGTTCGATCTCAATGCCCTGCCAGTAAGCCTACTTGCGGCTGGTGCAGGATGGCTGGCAGGCAAATCGAACCGAAAATAATCCGAGGTAAACTGTCAATGACCTCCGAGTTCATGAAGGACTTGGAGGTTTTCTCGTTAAATTCCCTGTTACCCTCACGCCCCAGTTGCACTGATATCTTCAACCCAACTCTTGAGGGCGCCAGTGAATCCTGCCAGCGCGTCGGCGCCTGAGGTTTCCCCCACAGCAAGGATTTTTTCAACTGATTCTTTGATTCGGATTTCATCGCCCGCAACCAGCGCGTTGAAAAACTGATACCACAACTCCCCCGCCTCGCCTCTCCCCGCGGACCGTATCCACGCCGCGGAAAGGGATGTGGTCAACGGCGCAGCGGATTCAGCCACCCCCTGCGCGAGATCGGTTGCAACTTTTGGCGGATGAAGAATCCACGCGGCGTGAAGCGCGCCCATCATGAAGTCATCACCGGAAGGGGTGAGTCCCTGCCCGAGACCCGCAAGTTTGGATGCTATCGTTTTCGCGGCAGAAACATCCGCTTCCAAAAGTGCGGAGGAGAGACTTGCCGTTAGAGGATTGGAAAATTGATGGTCGGGAAATGTCAGTGCCAACATTCGCTGTGCAATTTCGTCTCTTCGCGAATTGAGCAATTCCCAATCGGGGGATGCATCCCATAGTTGCGCGCCCGCGGTATGGATCGTCAAATCTCCAAGAACAAGTTGATTCGCAGATGCAGAAACGATGGACTCGATGCTGAGGTGCTCGACGAAAAGCGAGTCCGTCTCAAGCACAAGGTTGAAGGGACCATTTCCGATTTTGGGCGCGACAATAGACAACACATCCTTTTGCTCGTTGATGAGATTGCAGGCGCGGTCGAACACATGCAAGACGTGCGGCTCGCGGGTATTTGCCAGCCAATCGTTGACACCACTGGTGAGAGAAATCGCTTTGATCCGCTTCATCCTCCTTCCACGATTCTCTCAGCGAAGGACTTCAACGATGTCGGCTCACGTTTCAGAATCCAGCGTAAGACATTCGGGTTGCCCGCCAAGCCCCATCGGTCGTAGTACACGAACATTCGGACGAGATTTTCCCGCGCGTAATCGCTCAATCCCCTCGCCCGCGACTTCCAATCGTGGATCTCTTCCGCTTCCGCGCGGACATCGCGCTTCAACACGCGACCCAATATCTCAGCCGCTTCTGCGTGGGAGGTCGGCTCTGTCCCAGCCAGTTCATAGATCGCGTTCCTGTGATTTGGCTCGGTCAACACCACCTTTGCGGCTTCGGCGAGGTCTTCGAGGTCAATGAAACTGAATTTCGCGTGGACGGAATACGGCACTCGCAACACGCCTTCTTCGATGATGCTCTTCCAACCTGCGATAAGATTCTGCATGTACGGCGCGGGTTGCAGGGTGGTGAACGGAATCCCCGACTCAAAGAGCGCTTCCTCCACGCGCATCTTTTGCCAGTGGTGGTTCATCACTTCGATCTGTGGATGCAGAACTGAGTGATAGACAAAGTGCTCCACGCCTGCTCTTTGCGCTTCACCGATCACCACTTTCCCAATTTCCAACTCGTCAGGACTCATGTTCGGGCAGATGTGGTAGATCGCCCGCACGCCTTCCACGGCAGAACGAACGGCGGATTCGTCTTTCAAATCACCGACGATGACTTTTTCCGCACCTAATGATTTCAACACTGGCACATTGTCTGGGCGATGAACGAACGCCCAAACACTCTCAACTTTGGAGAGAGATTTGACGATGGCTTTGCCTGTTTTTCCGCTTGCGCCGGTGACGAGTATCATCGTAACGTATAATCTTCCTTCGCATTATCTCACAGAGGAGTATTTGTATGCTTTCGATTCAAAAGTGTCCCGTGCCTGCCGGTACGATGTTGGAAAAATATCTATCCATCGGCGGAGCATACATTGACGCCTACACTACAGACATTCACAGACACGTAACTTTCCCCGAATTTGTCTTCGCGTTCTACACAACACCTCTCTTCAAGTTAGAAAGAATTATCTTGACGACGATGTCCCTGCCATCCACAGACACGCAGGCGCTCGGACTGGCTGACGGCGCAACCGAAAAGTTCGCCGCGTGGACAGTCGAGAGTCGAAGCAGAACCGAACTCGTTATGTGCGATGTCGTCCAGCGGACGCGCTCGTGGCTGATGGTAAATCACGCAGACACAATAACGCACTTATATTTCGGCTCTGCGGTCGTGCCAAAGACGGGAAATGACTCGCTTGAGTTTGGGTATCGCGCATTCATGGGGTTTCATCAACTATATTCCATATTGCTCCTGTATTCAGCCAAAGCAAAGTTGAGGCGCGGGAGATAATGCCTTGCCAAATCAATCCCCACGTCCTACAATGAAGCGAAAGCATATTCCCCTCCAGAACAGAAAGGATGTCACATGTTGAACCTGAGTTCGATCATGATCGGAACGAAGCAATCCAAAGAGATGGTGACTTTCTACGAGAAAGTGTTCGGCAAACCGGCGGACATGGTGGACGCCGAGAACGGATTTTGGGGCTGGCAGGCAGGCGGCGGGTTTTTGGGAATCCTGAACCACTCCGAAATGGGCGGCAAGACCAAGGACCCGGGGCGGGTGATGATCAACTTCGAGACGAAGCAGGTGAAAGAGGAGTACGAGCGCATCAAGTCGCTGGGCGGTGCGAGCATCCACGAACCGTATGAGATGGGAAACGGCTGGATCGCCACACTCGCCGACCCCGACGGCAACTACTTCCAATTGATGAACCCGACGGAATAAAAGATGACCGAGAACATTCTCGCTATACTGTTCGAGCACAACAACTGGGCCAACCAGAAGATTCTTGACGCGTGCGCGTCGCTTTCGGACGAGCAGCTTGACGCGCCGCCTCAATCTGCCACAGAAGGGAGCATCCGCAGTACGCTTTTGCACATCGTCTCGGCGCAATACAGCTACCTGCGACTGTTGACCCTGCCGCTCGAGCAAAGACGCGAACGTGTCACCGTCGAATTTGCCGAAATCGAAAAATCCATGAAAGACAGCGGCGAACGGTTGTTGGAACTCGCCAGAGATGTGAGCAAACTTCCCGCCGCACGCATCCAGACCCGCGATGACTACATGGTCGAGCCGTGGGTGCTGATGACGCAGATCATCAACCACGCCACCGAACACCGCGAGCAGGTCAAGAGCATGCTCACCGCTCTCGGCGTGGAAGCCCCGTCAATTGATGGATGGGATTACGGCGAGTCTGTTGAGGCGCTTGTTCCGATGAAGAAGGAATCGTGAATGAGTTTGATGAAAGCAGTAATTTGGACGAAATACGGCTCCCCGGACGGACTTCAACTTCAGGAGGTGGAAAAGCCGACGCCCAAAGACGATGAAGTGCTGATCAAGATCCACGCCGCGGCTGTCTCTAGAGCGGATACCGAGTTCAGAAGGCTGGCGCTCCCATTCCCATTTGCGATTCCCATCCGAATCTATCTTGGTCTCTTTAGACCAGCCAGGATCAAGATACTTGGAACGGAGTTCGCCGGAGAGATCGTCGAAGCAGGAAACAATGTATCTCAATACCGAATAGGCGATCAGGTCTATGGATATACCGGTCTCGGCATGGGAACCTACACGGAATATAGATGTATTTCTGAAACACCAACGGAATTTGCTGGTGTGATGTCAAAGAGACCGACCAACATAACTTACGAAGAAGCCGCTGTTGTCCCGTTCGGCGGACTCGAAGCCTTGCACTCCCTTGACCGCGTCGACATCCAACGCGGACAAAAAGTCTTGATCGTCGGCGCGGGCGGGAGCATCGGCACGTATTCCGTGCAGCTTGCCAAACATTACGGCGCGGAAGTGACCGGCGTGGACAGCGGCGAAAAACTCGATATGCTCCGCTCCATCGGCGCGGAGCATGTCATTGACTACAAACAAGAGGATTACACAAAGAACAGACAGAAATACGATGTCATCATGGACACGATTGGCGGAAGTCCGTTTGCGGGGAGTGTCAGATCGTTAAACGAAAATGGAATTTATCTCAACGTGAATCCAAAAATGATTCACAGGCTTCAAATGGGGCGGGCGAAAGGGACAAGCAACAAGAAGTTGCTTTCTTGGGAAGCGGGCTATACAAGCAAGAACCTGCTCAGGCTCAAAGAGTTAATAGAAGCTGGGACGATCAAACCCGTCATCGACTGCGTCTATCCTATGGAGCAGATTGCCGAAGCGCATAGATACGTCGAAACCGACCAGAAAAAGGGGAATGTGGTGATAACTGTTGGGGCATGAATTCAAACCCCTCTCCCGTCTCCCCCAACCCCCATTCTGGGGGCAGGTGAGGAGAAGCTATTTGCTCATCAAACAAAAATTGACTTGTAAACTAACACGCCATCAGCCAGAAAAAAAGTCAAGCCGATGCCATCTCCTTTAGGAGAGGGGCAAACGGACGCACCGATCAATCACGCTATTCAGGCGCCGCACTGACTGCCCGATAGGGCGTGCCGAAGTGGTGAGGTCCAACCCACATGCCGATCAATCGTCACAATCGGGGCGAGGTCAAAACTGTGAAGGATGGATAAGAAAAAAATGACACCCTACATGACTTCACGGGCAAATTTCGGGTAGAATCATTTCATGTCCGACGACGCAATCCTCTTCACTGCTTTGACGTCGCTGGGATTTCAAGTCCGTGTGACGCAGGCGTATTGGGAAATCATTATTACAGTCAAGCACCCAACCATGGAAGGACGTGAGGAGGATGTTAAGAAGACATTGGAAGACCCTGACGAAATCCGTCAGAGCAAATCAGATGAAAGTGTGTATTTGTTTTATAGAGCAGAGCGTGAAAAGCGATGGATTTGCGCAGTTTCAAAACGAGCAGGTGATGAAGGCTTTTTGATTACGACGTATCCAACCGACGCAATCAAGGAAGGAGTACAGGTATGGCACAAGTAAAAGTTTATTATGACCGTGAAGGCAACACACTGACGGTCTGGTTTGGCAATCCCGCCGACGAATATGTCTCGGAGGAAACGGGTGAGGAAATTGTGTTGATGAAAGACCGTGACGGCAAAGTGATCGGATTCGAGAAGTTGAATTTCACAGCACCAGCGGACTCAGTTCGAGTTGCGTTTGAAACTGTCGCGGCATAAGAAAAATATGGGAATAAGAAAATCCGAAGTCGTTTGGCTTCGGATTTTTTGTTGGGATTGCCGTAAAGCATTGACTTGTCAAACTACCACCCTCATTGACCATGAACAGAAGTCAACCCCATGCCATCTCCTTTAGGAGTTCAGGGGCGGACAGGTGGGAAGAAAGTTGAGATGTACATTAACAATCTAAATGTGGCATGATATTCCCTGCAAACAACCACATGAC
>Ga0187893_10001953_pt1 | contig 46988 bp, 37 predicted proteins | sample MA1701074metaG_FD_139574 | JGI IMG/M metagenome (GOLD analysis project Ga0187893, IMG submission 139574) | White microbial mat communities from a basaltic lava cave in the Kipuka Kanohina Cave System on the Island of Hawaii, USA - MA170107-4 metaG ... | reverse complement strand
TTTCCTCCGGCAAAAACGACAGGGGCTTGCGCTGCTTAGCAAATGGCATAGATTCCTCCTGTGCGAAGGAGTCTGCCAGAGTTTCACTCTATTGTCTATTTATTAAGAGAATTAATGTCTAGGGGAGTTTCTTTGCCGTGAGCCAGCTCCATCCTTCTGTCAGGAGATTCAACCCTGGCACTCCTTCTCGCCCCTCGTGTCAGCGATGGAACACTCTTTGGCTCCTATCGCGCCGGCAGCAGCGTCCGTTGGAGCCAGCGAACCGTCTCGCTGACGGCTTCCAGCAGCGGCTCAGAAGCCTTTTGGAACGGATGCAGCGTCCGGAAAGTGTGGCCAGCGGACTCGATGATGTGGAGCTTGGATGAATGCGGATTAGCACATCGGTAAAGTACCAGTGCTTCCGATAACTTCACCCGTTTGTCATTCCTGCCGTGCACAAACAGTACGGGAATATTCACGCTGCGGATGGCTCGCTGCACGTCCAAACGATGACGGTTCCGTTCCAGTGCATCCAACGCCTGAATTCCCAGGAACAACTTCATGCCCTGGGGGACCTCCAACGCACCACTCGCCCGCCACTGACGCTGGGTTTCTGCATCATAGCGATGAAAGGTTTGAATCGCTCCCCAAGCAACCACCGACTGGATCTGTGGGACATGCTCTGCCATGAGGATTCCGAAGCTTCCCCCCCGGCTGTGTCCAACAATCCCAAAACCGTCGAGACGAATCCCGGCCGCCTGGGGTAACCGACCCAACAAGACTGAATCCAATACCAAGTCCCAATCTTTCAACTCCTGTGTGGTCGAGTTCCTGGAAAATGCCATCGCATCGGTAATCTCCAAGGGGTTCTCCCGCACACCGCAGAGAGCATGGCTGAAAGCAAGTGTTGCAAACCCAGAGAGGCAAAGTCGCTCAGCTAGAAATGGAAAGAACCCCCAGTCCTTGAATCCAAGAAACCCTGGCGCAACGATTACCAGCCGACCCGACGATTGTTGGTGTGGGAGCCGCAACGTACACGGCACGGTGAGTCCGTCGAAATGGGTGAGACTGAAGTTCTCTGCGATCAAGGGGCACAGGATGGTCGAGTGGATATCGGGGCTAGCCGGCGAGAACAATAGCGGCTTCGCCGAGGTGTTGGCAACGGGAAAACACACGGGACCGGAATTGGATATGCTTCTTTGTGAGAGGAGCTGTGGACACTGTGCTAAATTCGAGCGGTTCGCGACTGGGCGACTTGTTAGGGTGTTGAGGACTCCGAAATGACGCAATGGGTGCTGGCCTCGTCGTCTCCGCGGCGACAAGAGCTGTTGAAGCTGCTGCTGGCTGATTTCGAGGTGGTTCCGAGCCATGTGGATGAGTCGATTCTTGGCGGCGAGGCGCCAGAAGCACTGGTTGCGCGCCTGGCGTGCGAGAAGGCTCTCGCAGTCCAGATGCGCTGGCCGTCAGCTCGAATTGTCGGGGCGGACACCGTAGTGGTTTGCGAACGAGAGATTCTGGGCAAACCGGCTTCAAACGAAGACGCGTGGAGCATGCTCAGGAAATTGAGCGGGAGAACACATCAGGTTTTGACCGGGGTGTGTCTTCTCCACCTGCATACTACATTTGTGGAATGCTCGACGACTGACGTGACTTTTTGTGGCTTGACTGATTTGGAGATCGAAACCTACCTGCGATCCGGCGAACCCTTCGACAAGGCGGGCGCCTATGCGATTCAGGGGCTCGGGGGGCGCTTTGTGGTAAAGATTGATGGCTGTTACTTTAATGTTGTTGGATTGCCTGTTCCAAGGCTGTATCAGATGATGAAACGGCTCGACCTCGAAGTCTCCCGGAAACCGAGGAGTTAGAGGAGCATGAGTGGCAGCATTTCGCGATGATGGATAATCTCAGCCTGGAAGTCCTTGTCAACGAACTCCGAGTACGCATTGTCAACGCCGAGATCCATGGGATCAGACTGACGTCAGACAGGACACTGATCCTGGCGCTACGCTCGCGCGCGGCGGAGTATCTGATTCTTGCGTTGCAGCCGGGTTCTCCGGCCCTGTGCGTTGCGTCGGAGGATCTGCCTTCGGAAGCTTCGCCTTCTGATGCATTGGTGGCTCTAAGAAAGTATCTTGGTCGCGGCAAAATTGCTGCCCTTCGCAAGTCCTTCGCTGATCGGATTGTTTTTTTGGAGATTGAAAGCTGCCGGCTCTCGGACCGGGCTGAACGGTTTACCCTCGTGATGGAGCTGATTCCCAACCGGGTGAAAGCTTGTCTGTTGGATTCGGAGCAAGAGGTCCTGGTGTGGCTGTCTTCCCCCGGACCTTTCGGCATCTATTCACCACACCCAATGCCCGTCTGCCGCGTAGATTCGATCAAGGAACCTGAATTTCGCAGCTTGTTCGAAAAAGCCGGGGATGCTCCAGGATTGTCTCCCGTCTTCGGACTCAGCGCCTGGTTCGCCCGGGAGGTGTTTTTCAAAAGCCAGCAAGATTCGGACAAGGCTTGGCAGGCGCTGCAAGCGCTACTGCGGCGCGTGGCGAGCGGTCCACACTCGCCGCGAATCTACAATGTTGATCAAATGCCAGCAGGGCCCGTTGATCCTTCGCGAGAATCGCGAACAAAATCTGTGATTGCTCCGTTTGCCCTGGAATCTCTAGGTTCAGCGCGCTACGAAGGTTTTTCTTCCATGAATGCATTGAGCTTGGAGGTTTTCCGTCGATCCTTTGGAAGGAGGCAGGGTCGGCAAGATCTGCAATCCGGCAGCAACAAGCTGGCGGCCGAGATCAAGAAGAAAGGCCGCTTGAGAGGAAAGCTGCTGGCTCAACTAGAGAAAGCACGCGAGGCCCAGTCTCTGAAGACCTACGCCGATCTGCTCTATGCCCAGCACGACAAGTCGGCCAAGGGCTCGACACTTCGAGTGTCCAATCTCTTTGATCCCGAGCTTGGCGAGGTGGACATTCCTCTGGTCCCTGAACTCTCGATCGTCGAGAATGCCAATCGCTATCACCGGCTGTACCGGAAAGCGGGGCGTTCAATTCCACAGATCAATGAGCGGCTCCGTACGCTCGAATCGGAAATTGCCGCATTGCACCGAGAACAGGAGAGGCTCTTGAACGCGCATTCTGAACAAGCTTCGGCGGTAGCGGGCGTAACCGTCGAGGTACGGCAAAGAGGAGATGCAGGCAAAATACAGAAACCATCTGTTTCGGGAGATCGCTCCGTCGAACACCGCCCTGGCCCAGAAACTCTGGTGCGTCGATCCGCCAAGGTGTTCCGATCTTCGGAGGGGATGCAGATTCTGGTTGGGAAGAGCAGCAAGGACAATGACACTCTGACGTTGAAGGTTGCCCGAAGCGACGATTTTTGGCTGCACGTGGCTGGGTACGGTGGATCGCATGTTGTTTTGCGAAACCCGGAGAAACTGCCGGCCGCTCCGAAACAATCGCTGTTGGAAGCAGCTCAACTGGCCGCATACTTCAGCCAGGCTCGAAACGCCCCAAAGGTGGAGGTGCACTACACGCAAAAGAAGTTCGTTTCCAAGCCCAAGGGGGCCAAGCCAGGACTCGTTCGCTTGAAGGAGTACAAATCGATCTCTGCCCGGCCCCAGTTACTCAAAGAAATGTCCTCTGAAAACCTTTCGCCATCCAAAGTCTGATTTCGGATTGGTGAGGATCAAATGACTGAATCGAAAGCGATCAAAGTAGGCATGACAGAAGCAGGAGGTGCCCAAGCCTTCGAAAAGACTGCGACTTACATCGTAAGTTAGCCGCCATCAGACTTAGGGCTTCACAACAAAGCTGCTCTTAGATCTAACCTGAAGGTCTCTCCAAGCGACCTCCAAACACTCTGCCCCACGTGACTGAGGGCGGGTTGGCAGCCCTTTCAAATTTGCATTGTCCCGCAATCACGGTATAATCGCCGCTCGTTTTGGCAATCCCTGAAGACAGTTTCGGCCGCGCACAAGGTAAAACTCTGAATATTCTATGAACGAAATACTCAAGAAGATTGCGGAAAAGCAAGTTCAAGCCGGTGTCATCGGCATGGGCTATGTTGGGTTGCCACTGGCTGTAGAAATCGCGAATGTGGGAATTCAAGTGGTCGGCATTGACCTGGACCACTCAAAAGTCGAAAGGATAAACGCAGGCACTTCCTATATTCCGGATGTTCCGTCGGATGCGGTTGCAGCGCATGTGAAGGCGAAGTGTCTGCGCGCCGTTTCGGATTTTCAAATCATTCGGGAGCTGGACGCGATCATCATTTGCGTTCCGACGCCTCTGGGGAAAACGAAAGATCCGGACCTGTCGATGGTCGTTTCGGCCGTGGATCGTATCGCCGAGAACCAGCGGGCTGGCCAGTTGGTTGTGCTTGAAAGCACAACGTATCCGGGCACGACTGAAGAGTTGATGCTCCCAAAATTGGAAGAACGCGGCCTGAAAGTCGGCAAGGACTTTTTCCTGGCCTTTTCGCCGGAACGGGTTGATCCCGGGAACCCAACCTTCCACACGTTCAATACCCCGAAGGTCATTGGAGGCGTCACTCCGCAATGTCTTGAGGTTGCTTCCAAGCTATACAGTAACTTCATTCAACGGATTGTACCCGTCTCCTCGTCCCAGGCAGCCGAGATGGTGAAGCTGTTGGAGAATACGTTCCGAAGCGTCAACATCGGCTTGGTAAACGAAATGGCTTTGATGTGCGATCGGTTGAAGGTGGACGTTTGGGAAGTGATTGAAGCTGCCGCCACGAAGCCGTTCGGTTTCATGCCGTTCCAGCCAGGGCCGGGTTTGGGCGGGCATTGTATTCCCATTGATCCACTCTATCTGTCGTGGAAACTGAAAACGCTCAACTACCGCGCGCGCTTTATCGAGCTGGCCAGCGAAATCAATGCGGATATGCCGCACTACGTGGTGAATAAGGTAAACGACGCGCTGAACGACTTCAGCAAGTCGGTGAAAAACTCCAAGGTTCTCATCGTCGGTGTCAGCTACAAGAAAGACATTGATGACCTCAGAGAATCACCTGCCCTCGACGTCATTCAGTTGTTGCAACAGCGAGGCGCCAAGGTGATGTATCACGATCCCTACGTCTCTGAAGTCGAGTTTGAACACACCCGACTCAAATCGATGCCGCTCGAACAAGGTTTGACGGAAGCAGACTGCGTGGTTATTGTCACAAACCACAGCAACATCGACTATCCAAAAGTGGAGCGTTTGGCCAAAGTCGTTTTGGACACTCGGAATGCGATGCGCGGCATCAAGAGTTCCAAGATCATCAAGCTTTAATGAATCTGCCGAATTTCCTGACACTGTCGCGGATTTTCGCGGTGCCGTTGCTCGTCGTTGTGTTGTTGACGAGGGTCTACAACCCGGCCCGTGAAGTGGTCGGAGTTTCCATCTACCTGGCGACCCTGATCTTTCTGGGCGCTTCGATCACTGACTATTTCGATGGCTATCTGGCACGAAAGCGCCAGCAAGTGACCACCCTTGGGATCTTGCTCGATCCTGTTGCCGACAAATTGCTGACCTCCTCCGTGTTCATCTCGCTGGTGGAACTCAAGTGGGTTCCGGCTTGGATGGTTGTCATCATTGTTGGTCGGGAATTTGCGGTTTCCGGATTGCGCAGCATTGCTTCTTCTCAGGGCTTCACCATTGACGCTTCCGATCTAGGAAAGGTCAAGATGGTGATGCAGGTCGTGGCGATCACGCTCGTCATCCTGCGCAATGTTTTCCCCTGGCTGACTGTGTTCAGCTGGGTGGCGCTCGGGTTGGTTGTGATTTTTGCTCTGGCTTCGGCGGTTCAGTATTTTCGTAGATTTTGGAAGAAGGTAGACGACCGCGTTAAAGCCCGTCAGCGAAGAAAGCTGCTCGTCCTCAAGAAGAGGCAGCGCGATGTCCCCACTCAGTGAGTCTGCGCAATCGGAACTACTCACTCTCTGCCGCAACAGCCTTCAAGAATTCCTGAAACGAGGAAGAAAGCAGATTGAGGAATCGACCTCGCCGGAGCTGCTGGAACGTCGGGGTGTGTTCATCACGCTTCACAAACATGCAGAACTACGGGGCTGCATCGGTGTTCCTGAGCCGGGTTCTCCGCTGTTCCACGCGGCTCAAGAGTGTGCTCTGTCGGCAGCAAGATCAGATCCCAGATTCTCCCCGATCACCGAGGCCGAACTACCCGACATAAAGCTTGAAATTTCGGTGCTTTCACCACTTGAGGCCACGGAAAACATCGACTCGATTGTCATTGGAGTGCACGGGCTGCTGTTGAATCATCAAGGCCGGCGCGGCCTTCTGTTGCCTCAGGTGCCAGCGGAGCACGGTTGGGATCGAGAGATGTTCCTCGAACAACTCTGTCGGAAGGCGCATCTACCCGCTACAGCGTGGAAGGAAGGCGCGAAGATTCAGCGTTTCAGCGCCTTCGTTTTCGGTGAGAAATAGAACGCTACTTTACTCTTTCTCCATACCGTCACCAACTGCAATGGATTCGGTACTGTGGGTAATCATCACCGTTGACACATTCGGTTCAACTCGGAGGACCACAGCCTGGCCAATGACCTTCCGAACGCTGTCGAAAGTTTCCTTGTTCCTTGAGTAGTCCCCTCGATTGAAGATGCTGATGGTGTCCTTGTTGAAGTGTCGGATGACTCGGAAATAGTCTCCCACCTGGACGTTCTGTTTGCCACCTGCATCCAGATAGACGATGTGGCCAGTGCCGAGGAGTCTTCGGAATTCCTTGGTCATGAAAATCCGGCCAGAGGTGTTGTTATTCGGGGCCGCAAACTTGTCAAAACGGATTTCCGGGCGCTGCAAAGGAGAAACTCTCTGTTCTCCGGCAGTCACCACATCGCCAACCAGAATCTCTTCACAGGCAAAAATGATCTCTGCAGTAGCGGCTTTTTCCTGGGAGAGCAGGACCCGAACCCTGCCAACGTCCTGATAGTAGTAGCCATACTTTTGGGATGACTTCGCAGGACCAAACTCGGTGCCCCAGTTCGCAAAATCCCTGATGAGCCGGACGACTTGAAGCTCGTCGCCTGGTTTGATTCCGGCAGATGTGCCTTGATTGAGGTAAATGACATCGCGATCGCTGAACAGCGCTTTTGCTCCTGATTCTTCGCCACCCACCAAGACGGCCTTTTGTTGAACCGGCTCGGCACTAAAGAAGCCCGCACAATACAAGTCACTGTATGTTGCCACGGGCGGAGGCTGTGGTGGTGCCACAGGTGCCGCTGGGGTTGGAGTAACCTCTTGGACGGCCTGCGGAGGTGCCGCTGGCGCACGCGGAGTCGCAACTTGTGCTTCAGGTTGTTTGGTCGACTCAGCCGTCGTCTCGGCTGCGGGTGGACTCATCACGACCAGCTTCTTGATCAGGATCTGGTCGCCAGGATAAATCCAGTGGGGGTTCCTGACATGATTGTTCATTTCCCAGATCTGGGGCCACAAGAAGGGATCGTTCAAGTACTGTTTACCCAGCTCCCAAAGCGTATCTCCCTGTTTCACGGTATGAACTTCATACCCTTCGGCTCCCGGGGCGGCGGGATTGATCGACCAGTGATTGGCCGGTTGTTGCTGGGATAGAGGTCGAGGTGGAGTTCCTTGAGCAGGGGGCTTTCGAGTTTGTGCCTGTCCCACTCCCAAAAACAATAATACAACTAAGGTCCAACTAAGTGTTTGAGTCACTTTCATCACCGCACGTCTCCTGAACAATGCCAAGAATACTCCGGCTGGTTTCATTGCCCGCTTACGGCGCTCCAATCGATTTTGTGAGCTCACGCAACTGACGCTAACAAAAGGACTTCGGAGCTGTCAAGCAAATAGCCCGTTGCTGGTGGTGCCCTAGGCTCCCAACCCTCTATGTGTTAGACTTGCGTTCTTGCCGCACCCCGTTTATCGGAATTCTTGTGATGGCACTTTAACTTTACTCCTTGAAATTCAACTGCATAAGTGAACTTAGTGCGGTAGTCGGCAACCCAAGCCGAGTCTGTGTCGTTGTACGCGAATCAGATCCTGTTTCCTTCGAGGCTTCGATCGCCAAGGCTCGAGATGCTCGCGGGATCATGGAGTTTCGACTCGACTACTTGGACCCTGAACATCTTCGCGCTTCGAATGTTGCGAAGTGGGTGGAGCTCGCGCAAGGTCCGGTCGTACTGACCTTGCGTCGAAGAGCCAATGGCGGAGAATTTGATGGTAGCGAAGCGGACCAGGTCCGAATTCTCGAATCGCTTAGCGGAGCTTTCGTCGACTTGGAGATTGAAACGATCGAAGGTTCTCTGGGAGGAAGAATCTCTTCTCTAAAGCCGGCTCCCTTCGCCTGGATAGCCTCGTATCACAACTTCCAAGAAACACCCCCGGATCTACCAGCTATCTATTGTCGGCTCAGGAATTGTGGCGCCGATGTCGTTAAGATTGCAACCCAGGCTCGCAACTTCGCAGACAACTTTCGGCTTTTCGAACAGGCCGAAGCGGCCCGCCGAGACGGAATCCCAATCATCATTGCCGCAATGGGTGAGTTGGGAACATTCTCACGTCTTACGGCCACGGGCAGCGGTTCGCTGTGGACCTATGCTTCGCTCGAAAGAGGCCTCGAGAGTGCGCCTGGACAATTCACAGCATCGGCGCTGAAGAATCTTTATGCAGTGGACGAGATTGACGAATCGACGCAAGTCTACGGAGTGATTGGCTGGCCGGTAGGGCACTCGCTTTCTCCGCACATCCATAATCCGGCGCTACGACAATTGGGCCTGAATGCCCGCTACTTGCCTTTCCCAATTAAGGATCTGAAGGATTTTGGGCCTCACCTGCGACGCTTCGCGGGTTTCAGCGTTACCATCCCGCACAAAGTGCAGATTCTGGATTTCGTGGATGTGGTTGACGAAACCGTCAAGCAAACGGGAGCCGCGAACACTCTTGTCCATCGAGAAGGAAAACTGTTTGCCTACAACACCGACGTCTACGGAACGCAACAGGCGCTCAAGGAAGCCTTCGAAGACGGGGCTCATACTGCGACTCTGCTGGGAACGGGGGGTGCGGCCCGGGCCGCGGCGCTCGTGCTCAAGAAAATGAACTGCAAAGTGACGGTTCTCGCCAGAGACGTTCAAAAAGCTCACCGATTCGCGGGAGAGTTTGGATTTGCAAGTGACGCACTCAGCAACGCCGGAAATTACAAAGGTGATCTCCTGATCAACGCGACATCCGTCGGGATGTCTCCCGGAATCGATCAGTCGCCGCTGCCGGCTGAGGTGCTGGATTATCGCTGCGTATTCGACATGGTCTACAATCCGCTGGAAACGCGCCTCCTGCGAGAAGCCCGGCGAAGGAGCCAAGTCATCGGTGGCGTTGAGATGTTTGTCTCTCAAGCAGCACGGCAGTTCGAGTTGTGGACGGGGCACAAAGCTCCTGCCAAGTTAATGCACGAGATCGTCTTGCGGCAGCTCGCAGGCTAGTGTGCAAGCAGACCACGCAACCTAGGGTGACAGGCGGTTTCCAAATCAATGACTCTTCGAAAATCCATCCAAGTTCCAGCAAGCACCACAAACCTGGGTGCCGGTTTTGACGTTCTCGGTCTGGCCCTGCAACTCTATCTGCGGGTCGACCTTGAAGAAACTTCACGCCCACAACCAGAGTTTGAGTTGCTGGGAGAAGGTGCCGCTGATTTGCCTGCCGGCGAGGAAAACCTGCTGTGGAAAGTAACCCGCCGGGTTTTCGAGGGCGAGAACCAACCCGTTCCCAAAATGCGGCTGAAGATTGAGAACCAAATCCCTCTGGCCCGAGGGCTGGGAAGCAGCGCAGCCGCGATTGTGGCGGGCATCGGTTGCTTCGAAGCTGTCGCGGAGCGCGAACTCTCGCCAGACAAGTTTTTTGAGTATGCTTTTGAATTCGAGAACCACCCTGACAACATCACCGCGGCCCGGTTTGGTGGTTTCACGGTCAGTGCTGTGACCGAGAACGGGAAGGTATCCTTTTTTCGGGCTCCGATTGCACCAAAGCTCAAGATCCTGCTGACGGTACCCGAGTTCCGTCTGGAAACACAGAAAGCGCGCGCGGCGATTCCACGCACCCTCGACCTGCGAGACGCGGTATTCAATCTTCAACGCAGCTCGCTTACGGTAGCGGCGCTTCTTAAGGGCGAGTTTCATTTTCTCCGGGAAACGCTGCGCGATAGGCTTCATCAGCCGTTCCGGGCACCGTTGATTCCTGGGTTTGAGGAGATTCTGCGCTTGAGCCAGGAAGACATTTCGGGCCTGGCAGGCATTTGCCTCAGCGGCGCCGGTCCCAGCATCCTGACTCTTGCCGAGGGAAATCTGGACGAGATTTATTCTCGAATCGCCGCAATCTTTGAGCGTCACGGTCTCCGATCCAGACGCTTCGAATTGGAAGTAGACAATCAGGGCAGGACAATCCGCTAAGGACACGAAGAACGCAAACCCGTTGGAGGTGTTCCGCCTTCGTGCACTTCGTGTCCTTTGTGGATAAATGATTATGAAAACTCTTACTCAAATCCCCCTCGGAACCCAGCTCCTGTTCGGCAAAGCCGCCAAGAAACGCCGTCGGATTGAACGGGCGATCTTTTCGGTCTTTGAACACTGGAACTACGACGAGATCATTCCGCCCATCTTCGATTACTACGACGTCTTTGCGAGAGGCATGGGCGCTGCGTTTGAAGACACGCTCTATCGTTTTATCGATCGTGAAGGCAACATTCTCGCTCTGCGTCCGGAGTTTACGTCGCTGGTTGCCAAGTCGGTAGCCACGCGACTAGCCGATCACCCCAAGCCGTTGCGTCTGTGCTACTGCGGCGAAGTGCTCCGATACGAAGCACCGCGTGGCGGAAGGCAGCGCGAGTTTTTCCAGATCGGAGTCGAGCACATTGGCGGAGAACACATCCGGTCGGACGCCGAGATCATTCTGGTTGCGATCGAGTCTCTCAGGAAGCTGGGCATTCGGAGGTTTCAAATCAATCTGGGAGAAATGGGCTACTTCTCCGGCATTGTCGAGCGGATGAACTTTTCCCGCGATGATCTGGCGACGATCAAGACCCTCGTGGACCTGAAAGACATCGTCGGACTGCGCCTGGAACTCGAACGCCTCGCACTCTCGGAAAAGCGGCGGAACATCCTCCTGTCCCTGGTTCATCTCACTGGCAATTCAGACACGCTGCAAACGGCCCGCCAGTTGGTCTCGAACGAGAAGTCGCTAAAGGCGCTGGACGACCTGGAGGCGTTGCTTGCAGAACTGAAGAAGCACAAGGTCGGGGATCACATCACGATTGACTTGAGTGAAGTACGCGGGCAGGACTACTACACGGGAACAATTTTCAAGGTCTATGTCCCCGGCCTTGGCTTCGAAATCGGTGGCGGGGGCCGATATGACAACCTATTTAAGAACTTTGGATGTGATTTCCCATCGGTCGGCTTTTCCTTCAGTCTGGAGCGCCTGATGGCAATGGGGAAATGAGCGCTCTTCAATCATGAAAGAAACCATCACCATTGCGCTTTCCAAAGGCCGCTTGTTGGATGAGGCGCTGCTTCTTCTCAAGAGGGCCGGCATCGAGATTGCCGAGTCAAACCTGAATTCTCGCAAGCTGGTGGTGTCGGACACACGGAAACGTTTTCAGTTTTTCATGGTGAAGCCCATCGACGTTCCAACCTACGTCGAGTATGGAGTTGCCGACGTTGGCATTGCGGGCCGGGATGTTTTGGCCGAATCCAATGCCGACATCCATCAACCTCTCGACTTGCGCATCGGGTTCTGCAAGATGGTTGTGGCCGCACCCAAAGCAGCAGCCCGACAGGACTACAAAGAACTGTCAGCCGTTCGGATTGCTACGAAGTACCCCCGTGTCACGACGGAATACTTCACGCACCGTGGCATTCCGGTCGAGATCATCCCTCTTTCGGGAAGTGTTGAACTGGCACCCTTGCTCGGACTTTCAGACCGAATTGTCGATCTGGTTGCTTCCGGACGCACGCTTGCTGAGAATGGTCTTGAGATTGTCGAACCTATTATGGATATTTCAGCGCGACTGGTGGTGAATCGTGCCAGCTATCAGATCAAGCGGCAGGCAATCACCGGACTGATCGAGATGCTGTCGAAAATGGTCGAGAAAGGATGAGCACCACAGACATGGAGAATCCGAGACGACCTGGACGCAGATCGCGCAGACGGATTCACATCAGGGGAGGGAAGACTCATGTCCAAAACCCGAATCGCGGCGGTTCAGCAATCGGGCATTCGTGATTGTTTCGTCATTCGAACATTGACATTCGTCATTCACTGAGTTCATCTGCAATCTGCGTCCCGTCTTTTCTCCGAGCCTCTGTGGCAGCCCCCAATTTTACGATGATTCCTCTTTTCCACTGGGATACTCCCGAACTACACAGTTACCTGAAGAGGATTGACTCCCGTGGCTCTGCGCCCGACGAGGCCATCGAGATCCAGGTGTCGGAAATCGTTGCGGCGGTCCGCACACGGGGAGACGCCGCGGTCCGCGATTTCACGCACCGTTTTGAGGGAATTGATCTCAGGAGTCTACGCATTGACCCGGGAGAGATTCGCAAACTTGCAGCGCAAGCGGACCCAGAACTGCGGCAGGTGCTGCGGCTTGCCAGGGAGAACATTCGGAGGTTTCACGAGCGCCAGTTGGAAAAATCCTGGGAGATGGAAGGCGCCGATGGGGTCCGCCTCGGGCAGCGCATTCTTCCACTGCAGTCTGTCGGGCTCTATGTTCCAGGCGGCACAGCCGCCTATCCGTCAACCGTTCTCATGAACGCTGTGCCGGCACAAATTGCGGGAGTTCCGCGGATTGTGGTGACGACACCACCGCATCAATTCCACAAGAATCCAGTCGTCGCAGCTGTTCTTGAGGAACTGGGGTTGGATGAGGTGTACGGCATAGGCGGCGCTCAGGCCGTGGCGGCGCTGGCCTATGGTACCGAGACGGTGCCGAAAGTGAACAAGATTGTAGGACCGGGCAACATCTATGTGGCCACAGCCAAGCGCCAGGTCTACGGCGTCGTTGATATTGATATGATTGCAGGCCCCAGCGAGATCGTTGTCGTCGCGGATGATTCTGTCGACCCGGACTTTGTGGCGGCCGATCTCATGGCTCAAGCAGAACACGACGAGAACGCTTGCGCGATTGCTGTTGTCGTGTCGAAGGAGTTCGCTCTAGCCGTTCAAAACAGCGCGGCTTGTCTCATCAAGAATCTCAACCGGGAGAAGATCATTCGAAAGTCTTTCCAGAACTATGGAGCCATGGTTGTCTGCCGCACCTGGGACGAGGTTGCCGAAGCAGTCAATAGCATCGCTCCGGAACATCTCGAGTTGTTGATGAACACCCCGGAACCGTTAGCGGAAAAGATCCATTCTGCGGGAGCGATCTTCTTTGGAGTGTATTCTTGCGAGCCGGTCGGCGACTACTTTGCCGGCCCCAACCATGTCCTGCCGACCTCAGGCGCTGCTCGTTTTGCGTCACCACTCGGCGTCTACGATTTCCTCAAGAAGACCAGCCTCATTAAATACACGCAAACGGCGCTTCAGAAAAACCATACGTACATCGAGAGACTTGCCGAATCGGAAAACCTTGACGCTCACGCTCAAAGCGTGCGTATCCGATTCAAATCCAGTTAATCACGCCAAAGAAGCACGGCCAGGGACGCGTTGCTCCGCGTCCGACCAACTCGCAGACTTGCGGTAACCCTTCTGGAAGTCCCTTCAGCAGCCAACCCGCTGTCAGACAAGCCGAGCTTAGGGACGCGAGATGGGCTGGAACTTGAACTCCATTTTCTGATGTTTCCCCTTCTCATCGCCTTCGATTTCAGCTCGCAAAGAGCCATCGGCTTCCTTTGAGTACCGAATGATCTTGGGATTGTCGTGCTGAGGGTTTTCAAACACCACCCGGTTCTCCGACCGCTGCGTCAATTTGAACTCAACGGGCGGCCTACCCTGCGGTTGTGCCACGTAAACCGGCCCATCCGGCCGACCTTCGATCCGCAAGAATTCGAAGGAAACAGTGCGGCCGCCAGCAACCGTCCTCGACACTCCCAGCATTGTTCCCCCCGCCGGCGGAATCCAATGCTCCTCGATCTGCGCTTTTCCCATCGTGCCTTGCCATCCACCAACCAGCCAACCGAGGTCCGAAAGAGGCTCCCGCGTTTCTGCAGCCGCATGGAGGAAGCCGCTGAGAAGTATCAGCAACAAAGAGCGAACGGGCAGTTTCATCGTCCACCTCCTGGGTGATAGCGTAGCATTGCCTATGGGTTGCCAACCTGTCTTGTAAAAACCCGACTACATCACCACGAGTCTGGCTTAGCCTCGGCAGTTCAGGCTGCGCCTACCGATTTGCGAAGACTCCCGTGACTGGATCAAGGCGAGAAAAGAATTCGGGAGGAGTCTCGCCGGTGATGCGCTTGAACTCCTTGATGAAATGAGGCTGGTCGTAAAAGCCGCATTCCAGCGCGACCGTTGCCCAGGCATCCTCGGCCATTCCGTGTTGCCGGAAAGCGTCCTGAAAGCGGACGATGCGGCAGAAACTCTTGGGCCCCAGACCAATCTTCTTGCGGAAACGGCGTTCCAATTCGCGCGTGCTGACCCTCATTTCCTGAGCCAAGGCATCGACTGTGATCCGTCCAGCATTCATCAAGACACGGCGGACCGCCTCCTCCAAAAGCAAATCGCGCTGCGGGGACTGTGGCGAACCCGCCAGGAGAGACGATTCCAGCGCGAAAACCCGTTGACGAACGCTGGCGGCTTCAGACAGTTTTTCTTCCAGCTCATCTGTCAAATCAGACAAGACTTCAGCGGTAGCCACAGTCTGGTTCCTCAACTCGTGAAGAGGCAGGCGGAGAAATCCGAACGCGCCTGCGGGTCGAAACCGAACTCCCACGACATCGAGTCGGCCGGCAGGCTGGATGGTCACGTGTTGGTCCATTTGACCCACCAGCATGCAACGCGGTTGGAATTCGGTCGCACCATCGTGCCGCACGCGCCTGATGGGAGCACCCAGATTGACTACGATTTCCATGCGGCCATCAGGCAGGATGCGGTGGAAATCCCGCGAGATTCCGGCGGTTCCGGTTAGAAACCAGTAGCATTCAATGTGGAATGCGAGCTGCGCGCTCGGGGCGATCTCACGGTAGCTGAGGGATGGGCAATCCTCCATAGGGTTCCCTATGAGGTCGGCGACTGTCGCGCCTTGCCGAAGATGATGTGACTGAGTTCTCGCAGGTCGTCGATGAGAAAGTCCGGTTTCGGTGCGTGCAGCGTGTCACTGGCAAGGCCGTAGGTCACGCCGCAAGTGGCGACCGAAGCGTTGCGGCCCGTCTGGATATCGATGTAGGAGTCTCCCACCATCACCGTTCGTTGGCGGGCAGTTCCGGTGTCACTCAGGATTTGTTCAATACCCACGGGATGAGGTTTCTTCTGCTCAAAGCTGTTCCCGCCATAGACAACCGCAAACCGATCGTGAATCTGCAGGCCCTGAAGAATTGCCTGCGTCGGTCTGAGCGGTTTGTTGGTCAGAACAGCCAGGTTCAGACGTCGAAGGGCTTCAAGAGTCTCGGCCACACCCGGATAGAGAGTGGTATTGTCGAGCAGATGTTCGCGATAGTGAGATAGAAAAATCTCCAGCGCCCGTTGAACGTGCGACTCGTTCAGTCCCTCACCCATGGCGCGACGAATCAGCATCGTTGCGCCATCTCCGATGTAGCTGAAAATCAGTCGATGTTCAAGCTCCGAAAGCCCCATCCGGAGGCGAGTGAAGTTGACGCTGTTCGCCAGATCGAGCTTGGAATCGATCAGGGTGCCGTCGAGGTCGAAAATAACGAGATCATAGTCTTGCTGGCCATTGGGTTTCATCTTCCTCGTATTCACTCCGGATTCTGCCTTGAATTGAGGTAGTAATGATTGTCCTCGTTTGGAGAATCACCGAAGGTTTCTAACAGAGCCTCCAGCGCTCGTCAAGTTGGCGAGGGCTGCTCCGTGATTCAGTTGGCATGAGCCGGACGAAGTCGCGAGCCCTCCCCCGCGTCAGTAAGGCTCGGCCTGGACGCAACAGCTCTAGGGACCTTGGCGCTGATGACGGGTTCCTCCATCTGCGCCACTCTTCGAATAAAGGAAGAGGGCTTTGGATGGTATCGAGATTGTTCCAGGTGTCGCTGGCCGCATGCACCCCGTCCGTATCATCGCCGGAGATTCACCCCGCGTCACGGAAGGAGAGAAGCTGTGGCATCCGGACCGCTACTTTCGCGGCGGGCGCAAAGTGACCCGCACCAACGCCATCTCAGGGACTGGGGAGCCAGACCTATTCAAAGGAGAACGACACGGGAATTTTGTGTACGCGATTCCTGTAGCGCCTGGGAAGTATCGATTGACGCTCTGGTTTGCGGAAACGTACTTCGGCAGATCGAATCCAGGCCGCGGAGGAGTTGGCAGCCGTGTCTTTAACGTAAACTGCGGTGAGCGCGCTTTGTTGAAGAACTTCGACATCTACAAGGAAGCTGGCACTGAAAACCGTGCGATTACCAAGACTTTCCGCGGCATCGATTCCAACCCGCAGGACAAGCTCGTTCTCTCGTTCGTTCCGGTGCGAAACTACGCTTGTGTCAATGCCATTGAGGTCGTCCCGGACACCCAGCCCTGAATGGACCGCAAGCAGCTCCCCCATTTGAGGCCCCACGACCAGTTCGGTTTAGCTTTGCGTCCTTGTTTTGCCTATACTCGGCCTTTTGTTGCGATGACAGCGAGGACAATTTTCAGGCGAGCCAGAAACCCCAAGGAGCCCAGGCACCATGTTCAAGACTTTGGAATGGACGCAAGACGGTGTGGTCATGATCGACCAGCGCAAGCTGCCGGGCGAGGAGCTCTACCCCGTCTTCAGGACGTATCAGGAAGTGGCGCAGGCCATTCGAGACATGGTGGTGCGAGGGGCACCAGCCATCGGCGTGGCTGCCGCCATGGGCGTAGCGCTGGGGGTGAAGCACATTCAGGCGGGCAATCCTCAGGAGTTCGAGCGGCAGTTTGGAGAGATCTGCGAAACACTCGCGTCAACGCGCCCGACGGCCGTCAACCTTTTCTGGGCGATTGAACGTATGAAGCGGGTGTTTGGGCAGCATTTCCCTTCTGGCGACTTGCAGCACGTCAAGGGCGCACTCGAGGCGGAAGCCGTTCAGATGCACGCGGAAGACATTGCTCTCAATCGTCGGATGGGCAGCTTCGGCGCCGGCCTCCTGGGTGAACGTGTCCTAACCCACTGCAATGCCGGGGCGCTGGCGACGGCCGGCTATGGAACCGCCCTCGGGGTTATCCGTGCCGCTGTGGAGCAGGGGAAAAAGATTCAGGTGTTCGCCGATGAAACGCGCCCCTTTCTGCAGGGAGCCCGCCTCACCGCCTGGGAGCTGCAAAAGGACAACATCCCGGTGACGCTCATCACCGACAATATGGCCGGGTACTTCATGCAACAGGGAAAAATCGACTGCGTTGTCGTTGGGGCGGATCGGATTGCGGCGAATGGAGATGTGGCCAACAAGATTGGCACATACTCAGTGGCCGTGCTTGCGAAGGAGAACAACATTCCATTTTACGTCGCAGCACCCATTTCCACGTTGGATCTCAGCTTGCCTTCGGGAGAGCACATCCCGATCGAGCAGCGCCCCAGTCGGGAAGTGACTCACATCCAGCAGTCAGCCATCGCTCCCGAAGGGGTGCAGGTGGCGAACCCTGCCTTTGACGTGACCCCCAACCGGTATGTGACCGCGATCATCACCGAACGCGGCGTGGCAAGAGCGCCTTATAACCAAAGCTTGAAGGCCGTCTCCGTTCTGGACTGAAGCCAGAACCGTCGAATCTTCAGCAACGCACCGCCACGAGGACCTGATCCGTTCGCAAAAGCGCAGGCACCCTGCTTTCCGGCTTGCGCTATCGAAAATGGAACAGAAGAATCCCATACCCGACGCCTGCCTCGTCGGTTGTGCGGGCCAGTTGAAAGGCCATGAAACGACCGTCGGTGGATACAACCGGGTTGGAAGCCTTGCCTCCTTCAAAGTCATTGAAATTTGTGAGCCGCTGAAAGTCCTTCCCCGTCCCGTCGAGGCGGAGCTTCCAGATGTCGATATTGCGAGACCCATGCTCGCCCCCCAACGTCTCCACTTGACGATCCGCTTCCACCAACGTGTGTTTCCCGTCAGGCAGGATTCCTTCTACCTCGTTGTAAGTTCCCGGAGCCATTGAAACGTTCTGGGCCTTTCCTGTTTCGAGATCCAGAACCATGACCGAAGACAAGCCCTTCGGTTCGTAGCAGGTGAAGGTCAGTTTGCGATCATTGTCGAAGAAATCCTGCGATTCCACGCGGCAATCAGCGCTGTGGCTTTCATAAACCATGCGCTTGTTCGCCAGCCGCGGTGTTTTGCCTGAGAGATCCACATCCGCTACGAACAGTTGTGATTGTTCAGGTGCCAGCGTGCGGTCTTGCGCGCTGAGCACCGCGAACGAGATCTTCAGACTCTTCTTCGAGATCGCAGCTCCCTCACTCATCTTCTGTCCGAAGCGCACAGGTTTCGACCCCATCTGTTTGCTCAGAAACCATAGTTCGTTGTCTTCTCTCCGGCTGGTGCGCAGTTCTTTGAACCGCTCAGGTCCGATCAGGATGTAGTCACCGGAAACCAGATGCATGATGCGCAGAAAGGCAGCTCCCGGAACGCCACAGGTCAGGCAGCGGATCTTACGGCTGTCCAGTCCGATGGCAAACGCATCTCCGAAACTCTTGTTCATGAAGGCAATCTGTCGGTTGTCGGTTGAAATGTCGGCGCGCTCTCCGAAATAGGTCAGCACTTCCACATTCTTCGGCAAGTGCTCCATGGGATCCGCTTGCTTCCTCTGCGCATAGGCGCAGCCTGCCAACATGAGAACAATCGCGAAACGAAGCATTCGTTCTCTCCTTATCAGAGCATCCATTCTGCCGTTTCGAAGCTCGCAGCGATTTGGTCATGAGTAGCGTGACCGCCTTACGCTTCCTACCGTTGAGTTCCGACGTCGAGCGCCAGGAGATTCTTCCGGTCCCGCAAGTAGAGTGTGTTTCCAACCAGAGAAGGCGCCGTCCAGGCAATGTGAGTCAAAAGTGGGACTTTGGAGTGAATTTTCAAGCCACTCGGCGAAACGGTAGCGAGGGCCAGATTCCCGTCTTCGTCAACCAGGAAGAGTTTTCCATCTGCATAAACAAAGCTTGCTTTGGAGAGACCGCGATTCTGCCAGGCCACCTGGCCGGTGTTGATGTCCACGGCAGAAAAGAAGGCCGGGCCAAAGTCTCCGCTGGATCCGTAGATGTATCCGCCATCTCGCACAGCGTTTCCGATATGTATCCGCATTCGGTTCGTGAACCACAGCTGTTTCACAGTCGTCTTGCCCGCTTGCTGGGAGAGCTGCAACAGGCGGCTGCCGCCGCTGTAGGCCGAAGTGCAGAACAACAGGTTGCCTTCCGACCACACCGGGAGGCTGATGTTCAAACCCCAGTCGGTTTTGTGAGGGTGACTCCACAACAACGTGCCATTGTTCGGATCGAGCCCGGCAATGACATCGCCCAGGAATGCCACGAGCTGATCCTGCCCATCTACAATGATGATCAGAGGTGACGACGGGGAGGATGTCAGATCGTGCTTCTTCCACGCCACACTCCCGTCTTTCTGGTTAAATGCCATTAGAGCCTGGCCCGTTCCGCCGACCGGAAGAATCACGGTCTGTTTGTAAGCGACCGGGCTGCAGGAATAACCACGGTCCCGGCGGGGCGCCTGATACTCCTTCAGGAGGTCGTGGTACCAGAGCGTCCTTCCGGTATTCTTGTTTTTGCAATAGAACTTGCCGGTGATGCCCACCGTGTAAATCTGGTTTCCCGCCACAAGTGGCGTGACGTGCGGGCCTGGTCCATTCTCCATTTTCATGCCAGGCTCGAAAGGAGCATCGTATGGGTCTTCCCACAGCGTTTTCCCGGTTTGTGCGTCCAGCGCCACGATCACTTCTCGGTCAAACTTGCTGCCGGCCTGCGCGGCTGGAACCCGGTACATCGTATAGAGCTTGCCACCGTCGACGGCAATACCCGAGTAACCTTCGCCCAATGGGCGGCTCCAAACTTTCCGTGGGCCCTCGGCAGGCCAGCTGTCGGCCAGGCCCTTCGAAGGCGAAGTGAAGTTGCGGAGGGGACCTCCAAACTGAGGCCATGCGGCAGGCGCCTGTGAGTTTAGGTTGACCGGAGCTACCGCGGATAGGAACATAATCGAAAGAAGACAATTGCGAAATCGGGGCAGAATAAATTGCATGTGGGTCACCCTTGAAAAGTCCTCCCTTAGGCAAAAGGGGGCCGCAATGCCGCCTGGGTCAATCTTTCTCGCTGCAGCGTGAAGGACACCTTTTTTGAGGGTCACGGCGACGTCGGGTAACTCTCAGTCTCTTCGAACTCCACAATGCTATCGCGAAGTTCGTCTGGAATGGCTTTGGCTCGTTTCGCCTCCGAGTCGAAGCAGGCCTGAACCGTCAACCCGTCCGCAACGATACGTCCTGTCTGGCTTTCAGCAATCTGATACTCGAAAACGAAACTCGACTTCCTGAGCTCGGAAACTTTCGCGAACAACCGCAGCACTTCGCCAGCGTGCGACGGAGAGCGATAGTTGCACTCGGCGCGCACGACCACAAAACTGTGTCGACTGAAGGCCTCGCTGCCAAAGAGGTTTTTCCAGTAGTGCAAGCGGGCGATCTCAAAGTAAGTGAGGTAGACCGCGTTGTTCACATGTCCGAGGGCGTCCAGGTCACGGAAGCGAACTTCGATCTGAGTTGAGAACTTGAAAGCAGGCATCCCAGGAAACGATCAATTGGTCGGGATCTTGGAAGAATTGTTTGGTTCGCTAGCCGGCGCGCCACGATTCCAGAGCCAGACGCGCAGCCCCTCGCGCGCCAGCCATATCGCCGTCAGGCGCGATCTCAACCGTCGCCCCCATCTGTTCATCCCGCAACGGCAAGTGTTTCCGCAGCACGCCAAGAAACCACTCGCGGAACTCAGGAAGCGTTTGCATGACGCCGCCGCCGACGAAAAACGCGTCCAGATCGAGAAACTGCATTGCAACGTCAAACAACACCGCCAACGCGATGGCTTGCTTCTGGAAGATCTGGCGGGCCATCGGGTCGCCATTTTCTCCAAAAGCACGCACCTGCTTTGACCTTGCACCGCCCGGATCGTCTACTTGCAGGAGAGGGTGATTCGGATACTTCTGAAGGTAGTACGGCAAGAGATTATTTCGGATTCCGGTGAGTGACGCCCAGGCTTCGGCGTCACCTTCCCGGCCGCAGTTGCACTTGGGCATCGGCTGGCCGGGCTCGAGAAGCCCGTGGGAGGGGAGAACTACATGACCCACTTCCGCGGCAAAACCGGTGTTGCCCACCACGAGCTGGCCGTTCACAACAATGCCGCCACCCAGGCCGGTTCCAACGGCTGCGGTCATGGAGGAGAATTTCGCATCGCGCCCGAACTTCACGCGATGGCAGTGCAATGCAGCCGCGTTCCCATCGTTCGCATAGACCGTTGGCAGACCAACGACCTTTTGGAAAGCCTCACGAATTGGAAACCGCGCCCACTCGCTGTTACCAAAGTTAGTCGATCCTTGGGCTGAGATCACTCCGTCGGCGCTCGCAGGCCCCGGAGTGTCAAGGCCTACGGCTTTGACGCTGCTCATGTCTATCCCGCTGACCTTCGCCGCTTGCTTTAGCGCCACTTCCATCTGCTTCAGCGTCACCGCGGGTCCCTGTTCGACTAGCGACGGCGACTCCATCATTTCCGAGATCCGGAACGTACCATCCTCTCCCAGAAGTGTGACATTGACTTTGGTGCCTCCAAGATCAACTCCGGCGAAGAAGTTATGACTGGACATGCAGGGTCCTCTGAGTTTGTTTTCGATGCCCGTCCTCGGAAACAGGAAGCAGCATCAGAGTTAGGTTGGTTGACCGTGAGGCAGGGCTCCACCTCAACGGATTTCTAGCCTCTGGCAACAGGCTCCAATACCGGTGTTGCTTGCATGATTCGGGAACCGAGATCGCTGTTGACGCGTTGGAGAAACTCCGCAAAAAGGCGGGCATACCTGTCCAGAACCTCCAGACCTCCGCCTTCGAGTAGAGGCGAGCACATTTCGTACGCCACGGCACCTTGAAAGCCTCCTTCGGCTAGAGTTCTCAGGAACTGAGGATAATCAATGAACCCATCTTCGATGGGAACGGCCTGAACGTAGGGCATTTGCTCGGAGTAGTTCACTAGCGCCGGGTTGTAGTGGTAACGCGGCCGACGCTGGTAGTTCGCTACTGTGGTTTGAACTGTGAGTGGTGCCAGCTTGCGGGCGGCCGCTGCGAGGTCTACTCCATGAATCGCGGGAGTCCAGGCGTCGAACATCGCTTTGCAGTTGGGCTCGTCGACGACCCGAATCAAATCATTGAAGCTCTCGTATCCGACTCCGATGTCGTGGTGATTCTGAATGCCCAAGGTCACGCCAAACTCGCTGGCACGGCGAGCCGACTCCTTGAGCGCATCCACGATCAGTTTCCATTGGGCGTGATACGTACTGGCGGGGTTCTCGTATCCGGTGAAGATGCGCACGAATCCACCGCCCAAGTCGCTCGCCAATCGGGCCAGCTCAGTAATGTGTTGAATCTGAATTTCCCGGTGGGGTATCTCGGAGTGTTCGAGGTCGGCAGTCAGGTTGTTATACCCGGCAATGCACAAACGTTCGATCTTTCTGCGCTCCAGTTGCTTGCGCAACTGGGTTCTGGCCTTCGCGTCCCAATCCAAAACCGAAAGATGCGGGCGCTTGGCCATCAGCATGACGCCACCAAAACCAAGATCTGCGGCCCTGTCAATAAACTGTTCAAGCGAAAGCGCCGCTTGGCCCCACGAGCCTGAGTAGCTAACGGAATGAAGCATCGGAAACAAAGCCATCGAAACCTCCTGTTGGTCCATGCAAAAGACTGCTTCGAGCTCAAGACATCCGGCCCTAGTTTCGACGGCTGGAGAGTTGAACTCTGAGGGTAGTCCCTGAATTACTGGTCGGGGCAAAGGCTACGGACACAACTCTGCACATTTCCTCGCCTCGCCGCATTTTCGGGAAGATTGGGTGAGGGAGTTGAATCCGTTCTCTCTCCGTGGTCCGCTTACTGCTACCTCAGTTCGTAAATTGGAGGCTACCACTATCCGAACCGGCGGACAACCCACACAGGAGTATCTTGCACCATCACACTGATGCTTGAAGCGTGAGTTCAAGACTGTACAGCCGAGCCAAGAGCCACCACCGCCAGTCGGAAAAGCCCACACTCTGAGGGCTGCGACCGCCGACCGACTCTGGAGGAAGGATATCCAATCTTGAATCATGATAGGCTCCCATCTGCTGGGAGACAACTTCAACCAAGGGGTAAGCCATGCAGTTTGCGGATCGAACAGTGCTTGTTACAGGCGCCGGCTCAGGAATCGGGCAGGTCATGGCCACGCGCTTTGCTGCTGAACGAGCGGCCGTGGTGGTCGCCGATCGGGACGGTGGACGGGCAGAGGAAGTTGTCAGGGAAATTACCGTCACAGGCGGCAAGGCCATAGCCAGTCAGACGGATGTGAGTGTTTCGCACGACGTGCAGGCGATGGCGCGACTTGCCGTGAAGTCTTTTGGAGCGATTGATGTGCTGGTCAATAACGCGGCCGCGCCAGGAGGAGACAACCTGGTGTTGATGGATGAAACCACCTGGGATCGCGATCTGGCGGTCTGCCTCAAGAGCGCATTTTTGTGCTGCCGCTATATTCTTCCTGGGATGATCGAACGAAAGAAGGGGGTCATTGTCAACATCGCGTCCGTGAATGGCTTGGGCTACTTTGGAAACGAAGCCTACAGCGCCGCCAAGGCCGGAGTCATCAATCTGACGGAAAGCGTGGCGGCGCGCTATGGCCGTTACGGAATTCGCGCCAACGCGATCGCCCCGGGTTCGATTCGCACCCCCATCTGGCAGCACCGCATCGACAAAGATCCGGAAGTCCTCAAGCGATTGGAGAAATGGTACCCGCTGGGCCGGATTGGAGAGCCCGAAGACGTCGCCAACGCGGCACTGTTTCTAGCGTCAGACGCAGCTGCCTGGATCTCGGGAGTGGTCTTGCGAGTGGACGGCGGCTTGATGGCTGGAAATCCCCTGATGGCTGACGAGCTCCTGGTCGAGTCGCGCGAGCAGACTGCTTAGTGTGCGATTCTCCTTAAATTGAAAGCCAGCCTGGGAGTGCGGGCGTCTCGCCCGCCCTGGGAGTCCGAATGAAAGGGGAAATACGCCGGAGGCTTGACGGGTGTCCCGGTAGGCTCGCACTGAGCAGGACTTGATGGAAGAAAGACAGAGAGAAGATATCCTGTCGCCGCTCAAGCCCGACCCTGTTTCCCTACCGCTTCATTCAACTGCTTCGTAAGGCGAGGCACAGCCACTTCAGCAGCTTCGTCCGCTTCATACTCGAGTGCCAGGTAACCCTTGTATCCGCCCTTGGCAAGCATGCTCAAAATCCGGTTCCAGTCCGACGGCAGCTTCTTGCCGTTTTCTGAAATCTCGGTTTTGAATTGCACATTCACGGCATAGGGCACGCAGGCTTCGATCTGAGCATAGGTGTTGTTTCGAAAGTTGCCGGTGTCAAGATTGATCCCGACCCATGGCGAGTTCACCGCTTTGACGATCTGCACAACTCTTGCTGACTCTGACGTGATGCCGCCGTGATTCTCCAATCCAAGGATGACACCCTTTCTGCCGGCGTAGTCTGCGGCTCGCTTTAGCACACTGACCACCCACTGTGCCGCCTGATCCTCCGTCGATCCCTTGGGCACGTCGCCGCCAAAGACGCGAATGTGGCCAGCCCCAAGCTTTGCAGCAACCTCCACCCATCGCTCCAGCCAGGCCGTCTCGCGCTCACGCAGATCCTCGGTGGGTTGGCACATATCTGATCGAATTGAAATGCTGTAAATCTCGACGCCGTTCTTATAGGCCAGGCGGCGCAACGGCAGCAGAAAATCGTCGCTTGTGTTGGGGAACCAATACACGGTGAGATCGAGCCCGTCCACGTCGAGCTCCACGGCCAGGCGAACGAGGTCATCGTAGGTCATGGATTTCTTCTTCAGTGCGTCGCGAAACGAGTACGCACAAATGGCCGTGCGCAGCCGGGCACTGCCCTTGGACAAAGTGTCGGCAGCCAGGACAGGGGAAGTGCCCCCGAAAGCCGCGAGCATAGGTAAGGACTTCAGGAGGTCTCTGCGGTTCATAGTGTGCCTCGCATCGAGTTGGGAAACCCAGCCAAGGAATTGGCCATCGAGGTGCTCAACATAACTATCAGCCAAGGCATTGTCAAATGAGAGGTGACGCCCCTCTGCCGCAGAAGCATCATTAGGACCTGAATTCCAGCGTCCCCCTTGCACAAGGGGGAATTAACGGGGGTTTTCACGACGCGAGTTCAGCCAGATGAGAGATGGTCAATTTACCGGGTGGAGACGAGCCCTTGTGATGCATGCGCCTCACAACTATAATGCTCGGGTTTGCTGAGGCATCGTCAATAGGAGCCATCATGGAAAGAGAGAGTTGTGACATTGGTCTGATCGGGCTGGCGGTGATGGGACAGAACCTGGTGTTGAACATGAACGACCACGGCTATCGGGTGGCCGTGTTCAACCGCACGGTCTCAAAGGTAGACGAGTTCATTCACAATGAAGCCGCCGGGACTCGCGTGGTCGGTACACACTCGGTCGAAGAGTTCGTGCAGGCACTGAAGCGTCCGCGGCGTGCCATGCTGATGGTCAAGGCGGGCGGAACGGTTGATGAAATGATCGCCCAACTGCTGCCCCACCTTGAAAAGGGCGACATCGTCATTGATGGCGGCAATTCGCACTACCCTGACACGAACCGCCGCACACGAGAGCTGGCTGAGAAAGGCATCCTGTTCATCGGCACGGGCGTCTCCGGTGGCGAAGAAGGCGCGCGCTTCGGCCCTTCCATTATGCCAGGAGGAAATCCCGCAGCCTGGCCGCACGTGAAGGAAATCTTCCAGGCCATCGCAGCCAAAGTGGAAGACGGATCTCCCTGTTGCGACTGGGTAGGCGAGGAAGGCGCAGGGCACTATGTAAAGATGGTGCACAATGGCATCGAGTATGGCGACATGCAGCTCATTTGCGAGGCCTATCACTTGTTGCACGACGGGCTGCGCTTGAGGGCCGATGAACTGCACGAGGTTTTCGCAGACTGGAATCGCGGAGAACTGGACAGCTATCTCATCGAGATCACGGCCGAGATCTTCAAGAAAAAGGACGAGGACGACACACCCCTGATCGACAAAATTCTCGACACAGCGGGCCAGAAAGGTACTGGGAAATGGACGGGCATCAGCGCGCTGGAGCTGGGAACCCCGGTCACACTGATTGGCGAAGCCGTGTTTGCCCGCTGTTTATCGGCTCTTAAAGACGAACGCGTAAAGGCTTCAACGGTTCTGACCGGTCCAAAGCCGTCGGTCTCTGCAGATCGCGCCGGCTTCATCGAAGATGTCCGTCGTGCGTTGTACTGTTCCAAGATGATTTCATACGCTCAGGGCTACATGCTGCTGCGCGAAGCGGCGAAGGATCAGAAGTGGAACCTGAATTTTGGCGGCATCGCTTTGATGTGGCGCGGCGGCTGCATCATTCGCAGCCGGTTCCTGGGAAAGATCAAGGAAGCCTACGACAAGAATCCGCAGCTGAACAATTTGCTTCTGGACGATTTCTTTAGCAAGCTGCTGAACGACTATCAGGCGTCCTGGCGGCGTGCCATCGTCCACGCGATCGAGGCAGGTGTCCCGACCCCGGCGTTCTCAACCGCACTCTCCTTCTTCGACGGCTACCGCACGGGCCGGCTCCCTGCCAACCTGCTTCAAGCACAACGCGATTTCTTCGGGGCTCACACCTACGAGAGGGTCGACAAGCCGCGCGGCGAATTCTTCCACACCAACTGGACCGGCCGCGGCGGCCGCGTAGCGTCGGGAACTTATAACGCTTGAGGTTCGATCATCTTGAGCGAGGATTTGATCCGACAGGGAAGAAAGTGGAGGCGGCTTCCTGCCGCCTTAACACAGCAGCAAGGGCCGCAGCCCAATTGCAGCAAAAAGACCGTTCAACGAAAAACCGCTGTGATATATTAATCCTCGTCAAGTTCACCGCTCTCCCCTTGCTAAGCGAATAACGGGGGAGATGAAGAGGAGGGTTTTCACCCCCCGTGCGGTTGCTCTCTTCGAACAAACCTACCAGCAAGCGGGAGTAATTCAGCGGTAGAATGCCAGCTTCCCAAGCTGGACGTCGCGGGTTCGATCCCCGTCTCCCGCTCCAGTTTTCAACAACTTAGGAGAAACTCCAGAAACGCTGTGCTCTCATCCTCCACCCACCCAGCACACTACCAGCCTACGCAACGCCTTCCTGAAACGCCGCTGTTGTCGTCCCGGCTCTGGAAGCGGGTGGTCCGAAGAAGCAAAGGCAACCACTGAATATTGTGAGGAAGGATGGAAAGCTGTTGTCGCTGGCGGGCTGTTCAACTAACTGGAAGCCAGCGGGCTCACAAGGTCGCCCGATGTTGACGTTCACGTTGTCACGACGGTCCCAAGTCTGTGGATGGCGAGAATTCACAACAGAATGCCGGTGATCCTTCCGGTTAGTCAAATTGACACTTGGCGTGATCCGACGATTTCATCCCCGGTAATTGGTGATCTCCTGAAGGGGCTGCCCGAAGGCTCGTTGGATTGCTATGAACACTACGCCATCATCGCTAGTCAAGGCGCGAAGCAGCTATGAGGCTCGCTTCGGTCATCTCCTTAGCTTTCTGCCTTCAACTCGTGGGAGCGGTGGAAGCACGCGGGTGCCGGACGACGAATCTCTGCTGGGAGAGCACAGAACCGGCTCACTCCCGCATCGCGTCCATGCCTGGCCGACCTGCGTCTCCACACAGGCGGGTCTTCCGTAACCCCCTGCCAATGCTGCTCCGGCCCTCTTGCTTCTTTGTTCAACTAACGCAGAGTGATCACTTGGGTGTCACATGGAATCAGGGCGCCGGGGTTGGCGTCTTCCAGCATCCACAGCGAGCCATCCGGACCCTGTTCCACATCGCGGATTCGCTTGCCGACATCCCCGCGCTCAGCCGTCTTGGCTCCGCCTTTACCGTCAAAGACGATGCGATTGAGCGTCATGCTCGCCAAGCCGCTGATGAAGCCGCTGCCGTCCCATTGCGGAAAGGTCTTGGTCCCGCGGTAGAACATCAGGTTGCCCGGCGCGATCACCGGCACCCAATAAAGCACCGGCTTCGTCAGGTCGGGCCGCGTGTCGTGACTGGGAATGGGCACCTCGTTATAGTTCTTGCCATAGGAGACGACCGGCCAGCCGTAGTTCTTACCCTTCTCAATCAGATTTAGTTCTAGCGGCGTCGATTCTTGGCGATGCGATCTTAACATCATCGTGACTCTGCTCATTGCTCCTTTTCCAATCTTCCAGCGTGTCACGTATGACCAGCATCCTTCGTCCTATTCTCATTGCTGGCAGCCTGGGAACTCCACGAATGTCGACGTGCCCCTGTGCTTCCCCGCCCCACATGAGCTCGTCGATCAAATCAGGCCTGCGCCTATCTAGAAGGTTTGAGAGCAGGAAATCTTAGGGGAACATTTTCAAGCCTGGGCTTTATCCGGTTAGCCTAATTCTCAATTGGATCCTTCCGCGTGGGGCGAAGCAACGCTGGGTGCCCGTACCTGGGGAATCCACAGGTCAGTCGGTGGTCGTCTCTCTACGCGCGGACTGTACCCACGTAGCACCGGCTGCAGACCCCGGTCCCGCTGAGGAACAACAAGATTCAAGACCACACAGGGCTCAAAACAACTTGAAGACATTTAGCGATCCTGCGAGAATCGCGCCTTCAGGTTGAGCAAACGACAGAATGGATGCATCGATGGGTGGGAGGTCAGGGCGCCATGCGTCGGCTGCAGTCAATATTTTTCGTATTGCTGCTTGCGTATTCGGGATACCCCTCGGGAAGAGCATTCGCCCGGGTAGATTCTGACGTAGACCGCGAACTTAGCCAGATCCAGCAGCTCATTCAAAACGGTCACAACGTCGATGCGCTTGGGCGCGTGCGGCAAGCCTTGGTTCATTTTCCTAGTGAGCCTAATTTGCACAATTTTCTCGGCGTCATCGAGGCTCAAGGTTCCAACTACCTAGCCGCTGAGGCCAGTTTTCGACGGGCAATTGAGTTCGGACCCAGGCTGATTCCTGTTTATTTCAATCTGGGAAGGCTCTATCAGGAGAACGCTGCAAAGGACCCGCAGGCTCTCTCGAAAGCTGTTGGGATTTACAAAGCGTTGCTTAGTTGGCAGTCGGGAAATGCGGAGGCTCGCTACGAGTGTGCTCGGCTTGTTTGTTTGCAGGGCAAATTTGAAGATGCGCTCGGTCATGTGTCGCGATTGCCAGCGGCTGACCAAAAGGTCCCTCACGTTGTGATTATCAGCTTGACCGCCTACGCCGGTTCGGGGCGTCGGGAACTTGCAAAGCAAACGGCCTTACGCCTTCTCTCGAATCGAAGTTTCACTGAGGCGGACCTGCTTCCGTTTCTTTCCTTGCTGAGCAAGCATGGGCAAAGCTCGGTGGTTGTGTCGTTGCTACAACAACTGGATCAACGTTCCACTCTTTCTTCCGATGGATTGCGGGAACTGGGGCTTCTCTATGAAAACAACGCTCAGTTGCCCGAAGCGAAGAAGGCGTTGGAACGCTCAGTACAGGGCAGCAAACCTTCCTCGAGTTTGCTTCTCGACTTGGCGAGAGTCTCCCACAAACAGAAGGACCCTCAAGCAGCTTTGGGCTATTTGGCTCATGCTAGAGACTTGAACTCTCAAGATCCTCAGATTCACTATTTGTTCGGCGCAATCTGTGCCGAACTCGATCTTTCAGAGGATGCTTATGGAGCTTTCAAAAGGGCAGCGGAGTTGGATGGACAGAACGCCGACTACAATTTGGCCGCTGGGGCGGTTGCTCTACAACGCCGGGCCGCTTCAGAAGGTATTTCCTATCTGACGAAGTACCGCAAGCAACGGCCCAAGGACTCGCGCGGGCAACTGGCGCTGGGAGCGGCCTACTATCAAGCGGGCCAGTTGGACGATGCTCAGCAGGCGCTGCGGCTGGCCTGCGGCAGCCCTGAGACGGCTTCATCAGCTCACTACTATCTCGGCCGAGTGGCTCTGCAAACCGATGATTTCGAGGTGGCAGCCCGCGAGTTGGAAGCAGCGCTGACAGCCAATCCCAAGAATCTCGACGCGGCCGCCGAACTCGCTCTCGTGCAGCTCAGGACAAAGAATTACCACTTGGCTGAGCAAACTCTAGCAAGGATCCTCATCCAAGACCCGGACCATTACAAAGCAAACCTGAATCTCGTCAACCTTTACCAACGAACACGCGACGGTCGAACCGAAGAACAGGAGCGGAGATTCGAGCAGGTAAAACAGCGGAGATCAGATCGAGAACAGTCTTTGCTCCGCCGCGTTGAATTCATCAAGTAGCTTAGGGATGCTCAGTCACAATTCAGGAAGCGTTAAGTTCCCGGCACGTTCAGTGAACAAAGAAAATAGACCAAGTGTCATAAATAGAGCGTCCCAGTCGTCGTTAGGTCTGGAATCGGGATCAGACAGCCTGTTGTCAGTTAGCAGGAGGGTGTGCCGCGGCCTTCGAATCAGAAAGGTCAATGCCTGCGTTGACGCGGAGCACCCTCACACTGGGTTCAGAAGAATGATGCAGAGCAAATATGGACACTGACAACTGTCTTGACTCGAAGCTGCTCAGCGCCAGACGAGAGATCGTTACGACAGATCAGAGAGTCACTGAGCTGTTCGAAACGATGCGGGAATCGGTGTACCGCTATCTCGTGATGGTTTTCGGGAACCCATCTGAAGCGGAAGAAATCACTCAAGAAGCATTCTTGAGGCTCTTGCGTCACCTCCAGAGTGGCCGCATCGTCGACCATGTCCGACCTTGGATTTTTCGGGTCGCGCATAACCTGGCTGTCGACCTCCAGAAAGGCAAAAAGTACGAATCCAGCCTGGATCCTGACAGCTGGGAGGAACGTTATCAGTCCCGTGAAGACCCTGATCCCAACCCGGAAGTGAGGGTCCTGCAGGAGGAAAGCTTCAGACAGTTGGAAGCGGTCCTTGCTCGGCTCTCCTGTCAGCAACGGCAGTGTTTGATCCTCAGAGCCCAAGGGTTTCGGTACGAAGAGATCTCAAAGATTTTGCGGATTACTGCGTCGAACGTCGCCCAGTCTCTGCGTCGAGGCATAAGAAAAGTGGCGGAGCTCAACCATGAGTAGATTCCGAGTACCAAGTTGGTCCAAAGAGAATTGGCATCCTTCCGAGGATGAGCTGTTCTGTTATGTGGATGGGGAATTGAAGCCGGCCGAAACCCATCGGGTCAAGACCCATCTTGAAGCCTGTTGGGCTTGTCGCGTGAGGGGAGAAAAGATTCAAGCCAACATCACTTCTTTCGTTGGCTTGCTCGAGAGTGCCGCTGCACACGAGGACACCCTCAGATTTCCACCACGGCGATGGCGGACTTTTGAGGCGAAGTCTCGCCAAGTCCTGAGTGAGGCCGGAAAGCCTTCCCTTCTCTCCCGATGGTCTGCATCATTTCGTGAAGGCTTCTTTGGTATCTATCTCCCGTTCAGGCTGGTGGGCGGATTGGCGTTGCTCTTGTCTTTGTGCGCCCTGGTGCTCAGGTTCCATCAGACGGCAACGGTCTCAGCGAGTGAGATCTTGCACAAAGCCGTGGAGGCCGAGGTTCAGAATCGGACACCCGCCCTGCCAGTCGTTTATCAGAAGCTGCAAGTTCGACGAAAGACCAACGCACCGTTGCGAGAAGAGATCGTTACTTGGGAGATTTGGAATGATTCAAGCAGCGGTCGATTCACCCAGCGTGCGGCAGTCGGCAAAGGCCAACAGGTCAGCCACGTTCCCTTGGAGAGTCTTGTTGCTGAGAATAGGGCAAGTAGTAATGGTGGTACAGCGAAAAACAGATCAAATGATCGTCAATCAGGGCTCACAGATGTTTCACCTATTCTGTTGGAACTAGGGCAGATCTTTCGGGCAAACAGAATCGACGGGCGGAAACCCCTTTCTCCCACAAATTATGAAACTTGGCGGCAGGCCATAGATCGAAAAGGCGAAGAAGTGGAGGAAACGGACCTAGCCGACGGTGGGAAGGGCTTGATTCTGTCCACCAAACCGACCGGCCCCTTTGCTCCGAATTCGATCATTCAGGCCGACCTTGTAGTCCGCGTCAACGACTGGCATCCCGTGGCAGAGATTTTGCGTGTTCAGGCACACGAGGAAGTCCGTGACTATGAACTCACGGAAACAAACTTCGACTTGTTGGCTCTCAACAGCGTTAGTCCCGGAATCTTTGAGGAGATCATACCTCCTTCGACGCGTGCGATACCTCAGATAGCTATGCCACAGCAACTCGTAGCGCCCGCGACGACAGACCTTGTCGCTACAGAAATTATGGTCCGCTACGCATTGCATCGTGCGAAAGCGTGCTTGGGCGAGCCCATCGAAATCTTAACGAACGACTTGGGCGGCATCGAAGTGCGTGGATTGGCGGAAACTTCGGAACGCAAAGAAGAATTGATTGTCGCCTTACAAGACATACCACGGGTCACGGTAAGGATTCAGAGTCTCGGCGAAGCGCAAGCGATGATGACACCTGCCAGGACTTCTACGAATTCCCATCCGGAATCGAACGCAAGCACGTCTGGAGACTCTCCAGTGGTTACTGTGCGCGCCAGCAAACTTCCAATTCAGGATGAGTTGAAACGCTATTTCGCTCAAATCGGCAGCGATCCAACTTCTCTAGCAAGCGGGAGCGAAAGGAGCGCGACGCACCTTCATGCAAAGATCGTAGCGATCTCAAGTCAGGCGATCTCACTGGCAGATGTGGCTTTGGCAGACGCTTTTGCTCTTCGCCAGCTGGCCGAAAAATATCCAGCGGTGAAGATGCGGTTGCTGGAGGCCTCCAGCAGGTGGCTTCTGGAAGCGATGGTGCGGGAGCACATGCAGTCCATCCGGGCTGCGACACTTCGCTCCCGTGAATTGCTTGAACCTGTGCTGCGATCCCTTGAGGCCGGCAATGAGAAGGTCGCCGCCAGCAAAGGCATTGAGGACGTTGCCCCTGAGATTGGCCCAACAACCGACTGGGCGGTTCAAGCGCTGCAGCTCTTTCGAACGATAGAGCGAATGGAACGGCTGACTGCCTTCCTGTTTGCCGGTGCCAGCTTGCCTGAAGAACAAGCCGACCAAGCCGTTGCAAGGTTATTGGCAACGTTCAGCCAGATCGACCAGGAGTCTCATAGGCTGGAGGTCCATGGGAATCGCCCAGAGCGATCGGATTCAGCAACTCTGACGCAGGAGCGCTAGATCGTTTGATGGACCAAAACCATGAACAGGCAAGACACAGAACGAAGGTTATTTGAATTGTTTGTTCTGACTCTTGTTGTCCTCGGAGTTCCCCAAGTTTGCTCAGCTCAAAGAGCCCAGATCAATGGCAGGATACTCGACTCCAGTTCGGCAGTGATTATAGGTGCGAAGATTACGGTGACCGATGTGGACACGGGAGTCAAAAGGACCGCCACCTCGAACGAGGATGGTTACTACGCGGTTCCGCTCTTGCAAGAGGGAAACTACCGGATCCTTGTTGAGATGCACGGTTTCAAGCCTATAGATCGTTCTGGTGTAAAGCTCAATATCGACCAGGCGGCACGCATCGATTTCATGCTGGAGGTCGGAGAAGTTACCGAGGTCGTTCAGGTTGATCAGAACGCTTCGCCTTTGAATTTTGACAATGCTGAAGTCAAAGGAGTGATCTCTCCGGAAACGATCCAGGAACTTCCGCTGTTGGTGGGAGGAATTACGCGTTCAGCCGTGAGCTTTGTGAAGTTGCTGCCCGGTGTCACCGAAGGAGGCGGACCGGAAGGCAACCAGTTTAATGTTCATATCAACGGAGGGATGACGGAAGCTGACGAGGCTCTGCTTGATGGGGTGTCCTCGTCCGATGGCGCCTTGGGACAAAGCGGGATTCTGCTGCAGATTACCGGACATCCTTGGTCTCCGGAAGCCATCAGCGAGATCAGCGTCTTGACTTCAAACTATGAGCCGCAATATGGAGCCACCACGTCTTCGGTGACCACGGCAGTGACCAAGTCAGGAACGAACGAATTCCACGGTTCGCTGTATGAGTTTCATCGCAACACGGTGCTGAATGCCAGGCAGTACAGCAAGAACCCAGGCTCCCGACCGAAAGACATCGAAAATGAATACGGCGGAACCATCGGCGGTCCGATCAAGATTCCCTGGCTGGCTTGGACGGACAGGCGAAAGACCTATGGATTCTTTAACTACACGGGATTCACATTGCGGGGAGGCGTCACAGCACCGACTGTGAGTATTCCGTCGCTCAAAGAGCGAGAGGGAGACTTTACCGACTGGAAAGATGCGGTAGGAAACCTCATCCCAGTCTATGACCCGGCAACGACGCGGCGGGATCCAGCTACGGGGAATCTGATTCGGGACCAGTTCATGGGCTGCGATGGACGGACACCGAACGTAATCTGCCGGTCAGATCCACGCCTGCAGAATTCTCTGGCCAAGCACTGGTTTCGGTATCTGCCCGCTCCAACCAATGCGGACCCGTTGAACAACTACACCCTGCCCGTGCCACTGACCGGCACGGTAAACGGGGACACCAAACTCTGGGACATGAGAGTCGATCACCTGATCGGCGACAAAGACCGGTTCTCTGTAACGTGGCACTACTACGCCTCCAAAGCCAACGTCAGTGAAACGGTGCTGCCGAAAGAGATTTCATCGAACGGCTACCGGAAACCCAACACTAACAATCTGGTTCGGGCGAACTGGGATCACACCTTTAGTTCAGACCTACTGAACAATCTGAATCTCGGCTACAACAACATCCTCTCCAACTCAGTCTGCGTAGATGCAGAGCAGGCGGGCGCAGTGCCCAAGATTGGAGGCGTGGTTGGCAACGAGTTCCCGCCCAACATTCGCATCGCGGGCTTTGCCAATATGGGATGCAACGGGGGATTCAATCAGGATCGTCCCTCGTACATCGTCAACAACCTGCTTTCCTGGGTGAAGGGCGAGCACACGTTGAAATTCGGTGGCGAGTATCGGAACCAGCAAGTGAACAATGAGGATTATGGAGGCGAGTCAGGCACATTTAATTTCAGCAGGGCTAACACGGGCATGCTGGGCGTGAACAGCGGCAACTCGGTTGCCAGTTTTCTGCTGGGAGCAGTCAGTAGCGCCAACATGGCCCTGCGAACTGCCGGCTCCCAGTATGCACGCCAGCCCTACTTCGCCGTGTATGCAGGAGACACTTGGAAAGCCACTCCCAAGCTCAGTTTGAACTATGGTCTCCGTTGGGACTTGGCGTTGCCCGTGACCGAAAAGCATGATGTGCTGTCCTTCTTTGATCCCAACGGGTCGAATCCAGCGGCGGGCGGCCGTGCCGGTCGGCTGGCCTTTGCAGGAACACGCTGGGGAGAGGCTAGCTACGGAAAGGCCTACCCGGAATCTGTTTTCAAGAAGGCGTTTGCACCGAGAGTTGGATTCGCTTACACCGTTAGCCAGAAGACTGTTGTGAGAGCAGGCTATGGTGTATTTTTCACTCAATTGTATTACACCAACTGGACTGGTGGAATCAGCGGGGGATTGGATGGATTCAACTCGACCCCGTCATTTTCCAGCACCGATGGTGGGATTACGCCGGCGTTCTATCTTCAGAATGGATTCCCGGCAGTGCCTGCGAGCGAGCGACCTCCATTCATCAGCAGCACCTTCCGCACGGGCCAAAGTATCGGGTTGTATCGCGGAACCGAGCATGGCCGGCCGCCCTACGCTCAGCAATGGAACCTGACCATCGAGCGGCAGTTGACCAAGGACGCTTATTTCACCGTTGCCTATGTAGCCAATAAAGGGACTAGGCTGATCTCAGGCGTGGCCGGCGTCAACGCCCTGGATCCCAAGTATCTGTCTTTGGGGAGTCAACTCTACGACAATTTTGCCCCGGGCGAAGCCAGCTTAAACGGAGTTCAAGCCCCATATCCAGGTTGGGCTGCACAAATGACAGGATGCGCTCCTTCAGTGGCCCAGGCCTTACTGCCCTATCCGCATTACTGCAACTCGTTCTACTCGATCAACGAGAACGCGGGCAGTTCGACCTATCATTCGTTCCAAGCCAAATTGGAGAAGCGGTTCAGCGCCGGATTCTGGTTTCTGGGGTCTTACACGCTCAGCAAGCTCCTGTCGAACTCCGACGATGTGCAGCGCATCGATTCGGGAGCGGCCTTCGCCTTCAGCCCGTTTGAGCGGGAACGTTACAAATCCCTATCGACCGGGGATGTGCCGCATTCGTTCTCGGGAACATTTGTTTACGAGCTGCCAGTTGGAAAGGGCAAGCGATTTTTAGGCGCCGGAGGTGCGGCAGACAGAGTTCTGGGAGGATGGCAAATGACCAGCATCTTCACCGCCTCGTCGGGGATACCCTACATTTTTCGATCCAGCCAATGTAACGTCCCTGCGCAGTTGCGTGCCGGATGCGTGCCGGCCATTCTTCCCGGTGTCAATCCTTTTGCGCAGGAACAAGGTGGGGACTTCGATCCCAACGAGTCTCTCTTCAACGTCAGCGCTTTTGAACCGGCGAATGGATTCAACTTTTACACCGGCAAAGGATCGCGTTCATCCAATGTGAGAGGATTTCCCTATTATGGCCACCAGATCGCGCTAATCAAGGAAACCAGGATCGCGGAAAAGGTAACGTTGCAGTTGCGGGGTGAATTCTTCAACGTGTGGAACTGGCACCGGTTTGTCTATGGGGGCACTTGGGGGACAGGGAGAGCCTTTGACGAAGATGTCTCCAGTCCAAGCTTTGGCAAGTGGACCGGCGCGATCAGCAAGCCTCGCAACATCCAAGTAGGCGCAAAGTTAGTGTTTTAGTGAGCCTTCTGTTTTTGGACGCATCACACCAACCGCAACTGATATGCGTGGTTGCGTCTTGAATAACCATCCTCAGTCTCCTCTCTATGCCTTCTACAGTCAGATCCAAAGATTTTGAACCAGACTGAGAGCTTGCGTGCTCCCCAGCCCGAAGCTTTCTCTTGGCGCTCGGCACCACAACCCTACCCCAATCTCGTGAACTTGGTGGTTCCCCAAAAAAAGGTCACGAAAGTGTCACAAACCAACCGTCTCAATCGTCCTTAAGACATTTCGGGCACACCATCACTCTTGGCCATGATGCCAGCGACAACGCGCATGGGCCCCAGAAATTTTCTATGTCCACCCATGTCAATTGAATTGCAGAACCTAGGAGGTCTCCTGTGATGAAGAGACGACTTGCAGGTTGGTTCGTCGGATTTGCTCTACTTTTTTCCCTTCCGCTCACTGCGTGGAGCCAGAGTTTTAATGCGACCCTAACGGGCAACGTAACCGATCCGTCCGGTGCGCTCGTTCCTGATGTCGAAGTCACGCTCACCTCCAAAGCGACAGGTTCGGTTGCCAAATCAAAAACTGGGCCCGATGGACTCTTTTCATTTCTCAATTTGCAGTCTGGAGAATACGAACTGAAAGCGGCAGCCAGTAGTTTCAAGGAGTATGTGCAGAAAGGCATCTCGATTCTTTCGAATCAGACGATCCGAGTGGATGTGAAATTGGAATTGGGCGCCGAAACGCAGTCGGTTGAAGTCATCGGGAATGCGTCCGCTCTGAATTTCGACAATGCCGAAGTCAAAGGGGTGATATCTCCCGAGACGATCCAGGAGCTGCCGCTGTTAGTCGGAGGTGTTACTCGGTCGGCAGTGGCCTTTGTCAAGTTACTGCCTGGCGTTACGGAAGCAGGCGGACCGGATGGAAGGCAGTTCAACATTCACATCAACGGAGGCATGACGGAGGGCGACGAAGCTGTGCTCGATGGCGTATCTTCGTCCGACGGGGCATTAGGGCAGAGCGGCATCTTACTTCAGATCACAGGACACCCCTGGTCTCCTGAGGCCATCAGTGAGATCAGTGTCTTGACCTCCAACTACGAGCCCCAGTATGGAGCCACGACTTCTGCGGTGACCACAGCCGTGACCAAGTCGGGAACTAATGAATTCCATGGCTCGCTCTATGAGTTCCATCGCAACACGGTGTTGAATGCCAGACAATACAGCATCAATCCCGGCAAGCGTCCCAAGGACATCGAAAACGAATACGGCGGGACCATTGGAGGCCCCATCAAGATTCCGTGGCTGGCATGGACGGACAAGAGAAAGACTTACGGGTTTTTCAACTACACAGGATTCACGCTGCGTGGAGGTGTCACAGCACCGACAGTTAGCATTCCTTCGTTGAAGGAGCGGGCAGGCGACTTTACGGACTGGAGGGATGCCACAGGAAACCTCATCCCGGTCTATGATCCTGCGACCACACGTCGGGACCCAGCTACTGGGAATTTTATTCGGGACCAGTTCATGGGTTGTGATGGGCGCACGCCCAACGTGATTTGTTCGTCAGATCCGCGCCTGCAAAATTCGCTGGCTAAGCAGTGGTTTAGATACCTGCCCAATCCCACCAATTCTGATCCGCTGCTCAACTACTTGCTGCCTGTGCCGCTTTCGGGCAGTGTCAACGGGGACACCAAACTTTGGGACATGAGAGTCGATCATCTAATTGGTGACAACGACCGTTTCTTTGCGACGTGGCATTACTACACGTCGAAGGCCAACGTTAATGAAACGGTGCTGCCGAAAGAAATTTCTTCCAATAGCTACAGGAAGCCCAACACCAACAACCTGATTCGTGGGAGCTGGGATCACACGTTCAACCCCAATTTGTTGAACAACCTCAATATTGGCTTTAACAACATCCTTTCGAACTCGGTCTGCGTTGACGTGGACCAAGCGGGCGCCGTGCCCAAGATTGGAGGTGTTGTTAGCAATGAGTTCCCGCCGAATATCCGGCTCTCGGATTTTGCGGCGATGGGATGCAACGGGGGATTCAATCAGGATCGGCCGTCGTATATCGTGAACAATATGCTTTCCTGGGTTAAGGGCAAGCATACGCTGAAGTTTGGCGGCGAGTATCGCAATCAACAGGTCAACAATGAAGACTATGGAAGTGAGTCTGGTACTTTTAACTTCAGCCGCGCCAACACAGGCCTGTCGGGAGTAAACAGTGGAAACTCAGTTGCCAGTTTTCTCCTAGGGGCCGTCAGCAGCGCCAATATGGCCTTGAGAACTGCCGGTTCGCAGTATGCGCGCCAACCCTACTGGGCCGTATACGCAGGCGATACCTGGAAAGCGACTCAGAAGCTGAGCTTGAATTACGGTCTCCGTTGGGATCTCGCCTTGCCAGTTACCGAGAAACACAACATCTTGTCCTTCTTCAACCCGAACGGTGCCAATCCAGCCGCCGGCGGACGCCTTGGAAACCTGGCGTTCGCGGGAGACGAGTGGGGCAGTCCCAGCTATGGAAAGCCCTATCCGGAATCCGTCTTCAAGAAGGCTTTTGCGCCTCGCGTAGGATTCGCTTACACCGTCGACTCGAAGACGGTGGTTCGAGCCGGTTACGGGGTGTTTTTCACTCAGCTATACTATACGGGCTGGTCAGGCGGGATTGCGGGTGGTCTGGATGGATTCAATTCCACACCGTCATTCTCGAGCACCGATGGTGGGATTACGCCGGCGTTCTATCTTCAGAACGGATTCCCTACGGTTCCTGCGAGTCAGAGGCCCCCATTTATCGATAGCGCCTTCCGAACGGGCCAGAGTATCGGGTTGTATCGCGGCACCGAGCATGGTCGCCCGCCCTACGCTCAGCAATGGAACCTGACCATCGAGCGTCAGCTGACCAAGGATACCTATGTCACGGCCGCATATGTGGCCAACAAAGGGACCCGATTGATCTCCGGAGTAGCCGGAATCAATGCTCTGGATCCCAAGCATCTGTCCTTGGGGAGCCAACTCTACAACAATTTTGCTCCGGGCCAGGCCAGCTTGAACGGAATTCAGGCTCCCTACCCAGGCTGGGCAGCCCAGATGACCGGGTGTGCTCCGTCGGTAGCACAGGCCTTGCTGCCCTATCCGCAGTACTGTGGCTCGTTCTATTCGATAAACGAGAATGCGGGCAGTTCGACGTTCCATTCGTTCCAGGCAAAATTGGAGAAGCGGTTCAGTGCTGGGTTCTGGTTTTTGGGATCCTACACGCTCAGCAAGCTGATCTCGAACTCCGACGACGTGCAGCGGATCGATTCGGGAGCAGCTTTCGCTTTCAGTCCATTTGAGCGACAGCGCTACAAATCTCTCTCGACCGGGGATGTGCCGCATTCGTTTTCGGCAACGTTGGTTTACGAACTGCCCTTTGGGAAAGGGAAGAGGTTCCTGGGCACCGGAAATGCAGTCGACAAGCTTGCGGGAGGATGGCAATTGACCAGCATCTATACCGCCTCGTCAGGAATTCCATTCATCTTCCGATCCGGCCAATGCAACGTTCCAGCCCAGTTCCGGGCTGGATGCGTTCCATCGATTATTCCTGGCGCCAATCCTTTTGCCCAAGAACTCAACGGTGATTTTGACCCGACCAAGCCCCTCTTGAATATCAATGCTTTCGAAAAGCCGAATCAATTCAACTTCTATACCGGTCAGGGACCTCGAGTTTCCAATCTGAGGGGGTTCCCTTACTACGGCCACCAGATCGCATTGATCAAAGAGACCAGGATCGCGGAAAAGGTGACGTTCCAGGTGCGCGGTGAGTTCTTCAATGTATGGAACTGGCACCGATTTGTTGCAGGGGGCACTTGGGGAACGGGGAGAGCCTTTAATGAAGATGTTTCCAGCCCTAACTTCGGGAAGTGGACCGGGACGATTAGTACGCCACGCAACATCCAAGTGGGTGCAAAGCTAATCTTCTAGCATTGGAGTGTTCTCGTTCAGAGAATAGTGTTGAAACTCTACTAGGCGGGGCGTTTCGCTCGAAACGCCCCGTCGCTGGGCTGTCCTGATCCCTGCTGAAACTGCTGGCTTTTCTTCAAACCACTCCATCTAAAATTCAGCCTTCAATGAAAATTCTGGTCACTGCACTTCTTTGCCTATTGCCTCAGGCGGTCTTTGCCCAAAGTGAAGCCAGGCCTGTAGGGGCCATACTCTCCGAGCCGATCCTGTCGCCGGAGGTTTCGCTCTTCCAGTTGCGTCAGTACATTCTGAGCCGGGTCGCCAAGCCTCCTGCACCTGCCTCAGCGCAACAGTGGACGACGGAATCCAAGCGATTGCGGGAGCGCCTGCTCAAGGACGTCGTCTTTCATGGCTGGCCGCAAGCTTGGGTCACAGCCACTCCAAAGTTTGAAGATCTGGGTTTGATCGGATCTGGAAGCGGGTATCGAATGCGCAAGCTGCGCTATGAGATCGTGCCCGGTTTTCAGTCTACCGCGATTCTCTATGAGCCTGAGACTCTTCAGGGCAAGGTTCCTGCAATCCTAAATGTCAACGGGCACGTCGGACCTCCGGGGAAATCCGTGGAGTACAAGCAAAAGCGTTGTATCACGTTCGCCCGGCGCGGAATTCTTGCACTGAGCCTGGAGTGGCTGTCTTTTGGTGAGTTAACAAATCGGGAGAACCTTCATCTCTTTGGTGCTCACTTGGATTTGGTCGGTACCAATGAACTCGGATTGTTCTATCTCGCAATGCGCAACGGGCTGGATTTCCTCTACGAGCATCCCAACACCGACCGTGAACGACTCGGAATGACGGGGCTTTCGGGTGGCGGCTGGCAGACCATGATCCTCAGCCCGCTGGACGAACGTGTCAAAGTGGCAATGGAGGTGGCCGGAATCACTTCCCTCCAGACGCGTGTCGAGGTGCGGGATTTTGGCGATCTGGGTGATATTGAGCAATCGGCGACAGATCTCCTCGACGGACAGGACTATAGCCACCTGTCCGCACTGATGGCGCCCAGGCCCACGTTGCTGGCTCACAACGCGGAAGATGACTGCTGCTTTCGCGCCCCCCTTGTAAAACCTCTGCTTTATGACGCTGTCCAGCCTATCTATAAGCTGTACGGAAAAGAGGGTGTGTTTCAGTGGCACGAAAACCGGGATCCAGGGACTCACAATTATCAGCTCGATAACCGGTTGCAGGCCTATCGCTTCTTCGGCAAGCATTTCAATCTGCCAACCATCGAAGGTGAGGACCTTTCCGGAGTCGCCCTCAATAGCTATGACGAGTTGGTCGTCGGTCTCCCCAAGGATAATCTCACCATCCTCGGTCTAGCGCGGCAGTTGGCTGCCACTGTTAAGCGCCAACCGATTCCGCAGGAATCTGCTGCCCGGTCTGCCTGGGCGGCTGGGGAAAGGAAGAAGCTTGAATCTCTCATTCGTTTGAAGCCGTTGGCCATCAAGCGCGACTGGACGGTTGCCAATACAAAGAACAAGGGGATTGAAACGAAGTCTTATCTATTTGAGATGAACAACGGTTTGAGTGCGAACGGGGTATGGCTGAAAGCGATTGATTCTCCTGACAAATCGACTGTCAGCATTGTGCTTCATGACAAGGGCAAGCGAGCGGCTGGGGAACAGGTGTCCGATCGGGTCAATCGAGGAGAACAGGTGCTCGCGCTCGACTTGGTGTTCAATGGGGATGCGTGGTGGATTCGTTCGCCGGCGACGCCGGAACGCGAAACCGGCCCCTGGGCTTACGTTCAGATGCTCCACGGAACAGGCGATCGTGCCCTTGGATTGGAGGTTGCTCAGCTTCTCGAAATTGCCCGCTGGATCCAAACTCGGTCGGCGGTGACTAAGCTCCGCCTGGAGAGCACTGGGATGCGCAACCAGGTCGTTTCACTCATTGCCTCTGCAATCCGCCCCGGCCTGTTCTCAGAAGTCGTGATTCGCGACGGAATTCGCAGCCTCAATTACCTCCTGGATACACCTGTGGAGTACCAAGCCGCCCCAGAACTATTCTGTCTGGATCTGTTAAAGGAATTTGACATTGATCGGCTGGAAGCGCTTGGTACTCTCAGGTAAACGAGTTCTTTGAGAATCGTGGCGCCAGTCTTCGTTGTTGAAGTTCGATTTGTTCTAGCGGCTGCTTTAGCGGTCGTGTTGCCGGCTGGAATGTGGACCTTCCAAAGTTCAGATCAGAGCTTTTCGCGACCGGTTCATGCCCTCCGAACCCACTGGCAGCAGTTTCGAGGCCCCAATGGTTCAGGGGTGGGCGAAGGCCGGAACTTGCCGATACAGTTCGGCCCAGCAAAGAATGTTCTCTGGAAGATGAGCCTGTCGGCCGGAGTCTCATCTCCGGTGCTTGCTGGTGATCGATTAATCGTCACCGCCTCCGAAGGACGCAGCCGGTTTGTGATTTGCCTCAATCGTCGCTCAGGCTTAGAGCTCTGGAAAAAGAAGTTTGAAGCCGTCCACACAGCGCATCGCCATCCACTGAATGATCCGGCCTCGCCGAGCCCTCTCACCGATGGAACGAATACTTACGCCTTTTTCCCAGACATCGGACTGGTTTCTCTGGACCACGCAGGGAACGTGCGTTGGACTGTCAGGTTGGGGCCCTTCGCCAGCCTTCACGGCATCAGTTCATCACCGATCCTGGTCAGTGACAAGGTAGTGCTTCTCATCGATCAGGCCAAGGATTCCCATGTGTCGGCGTTCAACAAGGAAAACGGCCAGCTGTCGTGGAAGACACCTCGCCCAGACGCGGCAGGTGGATACTCGACTCCTCTTGGCTATCGTCCGAAGGGTCAAGCTTGGCAGGTCATCGCTTCTTCTCCCCGGGAGCTTGTCGGGTATTCGGCGCAAACTGGGGAGAAGCTGTGGTGGGTGGAGCAAATGGGGTTTCAACCTCAGACGTCTCCCATTCTGGAAAAGGATATGGTTTATGCCAATGTTCTGGGCGGATCGGAGTATTGGGAAAAAACGGAAGACTTCGACGCCATGGATAAGAACCATGACGGCCAGATCACGCCGGATGAATTTCCAGATTCATACGGCACGATTGCCGGGTCGATTCTGGATGCGAATGATGATGGTATTCTTACGCCCTCCGAGTGGAAGGCTTTTGGGAGACGCATCCGGGGCGGAGGTCCCAGTGCCCTGGTTGCAGTGCATCTGGGCGGTCTGGGAGATTTGACCGAGAGCGGCGTTGCGTGGCGTCTTACTAAAGGGCTTCCCGGAATCTCGTCGCCATTGCTCTATCAGGGTGTGCTTTACCTCATTCGGGGCGGTGGACTGATGACTGCCCTTGACCCCGTGTCGGGGAGAATCGTCAAGCAAAGCCGGTTGATCGGGGCTCTGGATGACTACTTTTCATCTCCAGTAGCGGCTGAAGGCAAGATCTACGTTGTCAGCCTGTCCGGAAAGGTCTGCGTCTTGAAAGCAGGGGTAGAGCTGGAGATCCTAGCCGTCAATGATCTCCATGAAGAATGCTATGCGAGTCCGGCCGTCGGACCTGGGGAGATCTATATTCGAACCCAGAGCGCCCTCTACGCCTTCAGAGCCGAGAGAATCTGAACCTGAATCAAGAATATCCTGACTTCGCTTGCGGCTGGTAGTGTGAGAGGTTCGGATCAAGGCACAACGGCGAGAGTTTCTGTCGTGGGTGCTATTGAGCAAACGCGATCTCGACAATTCAAGAAAAGTAGATCATCTCAATCCCTCAGATTTTCATGGAGGAGTCGAGGCTATGGCACAGATTCACAGGGAACCACCTCCGAGGGATCCAGGAGTTTCACGCCGGGGCTTCCTGGAAAAATCGCTCACAGTGGCTGGCGCCGCTTCCCCGTTACTGCAGGGTCCCAGCGAAGCTGCCGCTTTGCAGACGACTCCGGAAAGATTGGCTAGTCGGTTCCAGCATCCGCTGGATCCTTTGACCCCGCAGGAAATCGCGGAGGTGGTAAAGATCCTGCGAAGCGACAAACGAGTTAGTGAGAGTTGTCGTTATGTATCGGTTACTCTGGTCGAGCCGCCGAGAGATGTGGTCTTGGGTCTCCAAACTGGTAAGCGTGTGCCACGGCAGGCGTTTCTCGTCCTGATGGACATCGCACAGCGGACGGGGTATGAAACCGTCGTAGATCTCGATAGCAAGTCGATCTCCCGTTTTGCTCCGCTGGCCCCTGGCTTGCAGCCGGCCGTCATGCTCGACGAGTTTGGTGAATGCGAACAAGCCGTGAAACGCTCACCTGACTTTTTGGCTGCATTAAGAAAGCGGGGCGTCACAGATGTCAACCTGGTGATGGTCGAGCCTTGGTCTGCCGGCTACTATGGAACCGAGATCCCGCAGGACAAAGGGTTGCGCCTGCTGCGCGCCTTGTGCTTTGTTCGTTCTGAACCGACAGACAATGGCTATGCGCGTCCACTAGATGGCGTTGTCGCCGTCGTCGATCTTCACAAGATGGAAGTTATTCGGGTCGAAGACTACGGCGTGGTGGCCCTGCCGCCGGAGAGCGGAAACTGGGCGCGACAGTATTTTCCTAAGACTCGCCAGGCCCCTAAACCGCTTGAAATTCTTCAATCCCAAGGACCCAGCTTTACAGTCCAGGGCCGTGAGGTGAGCTGGCAGAAGTGGAAGTTTCGCATCAGTTTCACGCCCAGGGAAGGCCTCGTGCTCCACACGGTCACGTACAACGACGATGGCCAGGAACGCCCGGTACTCTACCGGGCGGCAATCTCTGAGATGGTAGTCCCCTATGGCGATCCCGGGGAGCAGTACTACCGCAAGAACGCCTTCGACATTGGCGAATACGGTATTGGGACCCTGGCAAACTCGCTGGCGATGGAGCACGACTGCATTGGGACCGTCAGATATTTCGATGCGCCGACACTCGACAGCCGTGGACGAGTAGTGAACATCAAGAATGCGATTTGTCTTCACGAAGAAGACTTCGGGCTTCTTTGGAAGCACATGGACTGGAGGACCAACGAGACCGAGTTGCGCCGTTCGCGCCGCCTGTCCGTTTCGTTTGTCGCGACAGTGGGCAACTACGAATATGCGTTCTACTGGTATCTCTACCAGGATGGATCGATTCAATGTGAGATCAAGCTCACAGGAATCATGAACACAACGGCCCTTCGTCCGGGCCATCAGTCAGATTTCGGCGTCGAAGTTGCACCACAGCTCAACGCACCATTTCATCAACACATTTTCGCCGCCCGGCTTGATATGAGTGTGGATGGGCCGAAGAACTCTGTTCATGAGGTCAATACGGTCAGCTTGCCACGAGGCTCCTCAAACCCTTATGGCAATGCATTCCGCGCCGAATCCACTTTGTTGGCAACAGAGCACCAGGCCCGTCGTTCGGTCAACGCCAGCTCGGCACGCTTCTGGCGAGTCGTGAATCCGAGCCGCCGGAATCGCCTGGGCCAACCGGTCGCCTACCGGCTCCTTCCCGGCGAAAACTGTCCTCCGTTTGTACAACCGGACGCAGCCGTGATGCGTCGTGCTGGCTTCGTTGCACATCACTTGTGGGTTACTCCCTACGATTCCACCGAACGGTACGCAGCGGGCGACTATCCCAACCAGAATCCGGGCATCGACGGGCTTCCACGTTGGACCTCCGCCAACCGCAGCGTTGAAAACACCGATTTGGTCCTTTGGTACGTGTTCGCTCACAATCATGTGCCGCGTCCGGAGGATTGGCCGGTAATGCCGGTTGCGTCCATCGGTTTCATGCTCAAGCCGGATGGTTTCTTTGCCCGCAATCCAGCGCTCGATTTGCCAGGACCGAGCCTGTCGAAGGGTCACGCCAAAAGAATTCATGCCAGCTAGACCCTGACCTATCGCTAGCAGCCTGTCGGACTTTCCGAGCAAGCAAGTAACCGGGAAGAAGAGGGAAACGTAGTTACAGCATGAGCGCACACTTCAAAGCGGTGGACCGAGAAACCCTTTACCTGTTTCCACCCT
>Ga0187893_10001952_pt1 | contig 47025 bp, 46 predicted proteins | sample MA1701074metaG_FD_139574 | JGI IMG/M metagenome (GOLD analysis project Ga0187893, IMG submission 139574) | White microbial mat communities from a basaltic lava cave in the Kipuka Kanohina Cave System on the Island of Hawaii, USA - MA170107-4 metaG ... | reverse complement strand
GTCGAGATTGACACCGGCGCGACCGGTTGCGGCGGCATGGAATCCCGGGTCGATATAGTCGGGACCGGATTTCGCGCCTGCGACGGCGAGCCCGCGCCGCCGCAGCGCGCGCATCAGCCCGATCGCGACGCTGGTCTTGCCGGAACCCGAGCGCGCGCCGCCGACAATGATCGCCCGCGCCGTCACGCCGGTTGCTCCGCCCTGGCGGAGGCGTCGATCAAGTCGTGCATGCGCACGATCTCGCCGATCACGATCAGCGCCGGCGGCGCGATATCGGCGGCCCGCGCGGCGCGCTCGATGCCCGCAAGGTTGCCGTAGACCGCGCGCTCGTTCGGCATGGTCGCCGACATGATGACGGCCGCGGGCGTGTTGCCCGGCAGGCCGCCCGCCATCAGCGCGCCGGCGATCCGGCCGAGATTGGCGACGCCCATATAGACCACGATCGGCTGGCCGGCGCGCGCGAGCGCGGCCCAGTCGACCTCGTCCTCCGGCCCGGCGCCGTGACCGGTCGCGAACACGATCGCCTTGTTCATGCCGCGCATGGTCGCCGGAATATTGGCGGCCGCCAGCGCGCCGAGCGCCGCCGTCAGGCCGGGCAGGAAGCGGAACGGGATGCCGGCGCGCGCGAGTTCGAGCGCTTCCTCGCCGCCGCGGCCGAACATGTTGGGATCGCCGCCCTTGAGCCGCAGCACGCGCTTGCCGGCGCGTGCCAGCGAGACCAGCAGCGCGTTGGTGTCGTCCTGCGCGACACGCCACGAGCCGCCGCGCTTGCCGGCGAAATGCAGGCTCGCCTGCGGCGCCGCCTCGAGCGCCTGCGGATCGACGAGCGCGTCGTAGACCACGGCATCGGCCCGACCGAGCGCGTAAACGACATCGAGCGTCAGGCAGCCGATGCTGCCCGGCCCGGCGCCGGCGAGCCAGACATGGCCCGGCTCGAAAACCGGTCCCCGATAGGGCAGCCGCGCGACGGCATCCGCGAGGCTCATGGCGAGTCCCGGCCGCGGAAGCGGCGCCGGTAGTCCGGATCGTAAAGCGCGCTCTCGCGGAAGCCTTCGGCGGCGAGACCGCGCCCGACGAAGATGAGCGCCGTGCGATCGATCGGGTTCGCCGCGATGCGCGCCTCGATGGTGGCGAGCGTGCCGGTGACGATGCGCTCGTCGGGCCAGCTCGCCCGCGCCACGATCGCGACCGGGCAGTCGGCGCCGTAGAGTGGCGTCAGTTCGGCGACGATACGACCGAGCGCATGAATGGCGAGATGGATCGCCAGCGTCGCACCCGTGCGCCCGAAGGCGGCGAGCGTTTCGCCCTCCGGCATTGCGGAGGCACGACCGGAGACGCGCGTCAGCACCAGGCTTTGCGCGATCTCGGGAATCGTCAGCTCGCGACCGAGCGAAGCGGCCGCAGCCGAGAAAGCCGGCACGCCCGGCGTCAGCGTGTAGCCGATACCGAGCGCATCGAGCCGACGCATCTGCTCGGCAACCGCGCTCCAGACGGCAAGATCGCCGGAATGCAGCCGCGCCACGTCGTGACCTTCCTTGTCGGCGGCGATGTACTCGGCCTCGATCTCGTCGAGCGACATCGGCGCGGTGTCGATGACGCGCGCGTTCGGCGGGCAGTGCTGCAAGAGTTCCGGCCGCACGATCGAGCCGGCAAAGAGACAGACCGGGCAACACGCGAGCAGGTCGCGGCCGCGCACGGTGATGAGATCGGCGGCACCCGGGCCGGCGCCGATGAAATGGACCGTCATCGGCCGGCCTCCGCGATCGCGCAGGTGACATCGCCGACGGCGATGCGCGGCCCAAGCAGCGCGCTCTCCGCGCCGGCAACCGCGAGCGCCGCCGCCTCGGCGGCGGAGTCGAAGCCGGTCGCCGCCAGCGAGGCGACCGAGCGGGTGACAATTTTCTGCCGCACGCGCTCGAGCTGGTCGGGATCCGCGACGATCAGCTTCAGGCCGAGCGCGCGGGCGGCGTCCGCCAGGGCCGTCTCGTCGGCCTTCTGTGGCACGGTTGCAATCGCCGTCAGCATCCCGCGCCCGAGCGCGTGCGCATAGAGCGCGGCATCGATCGCGGCCAGCACGTCGCCGACATCGACTCCTGCCCGACATCCGATACCCGCGACTTTCACTTTTTGCTCCAGACCCATTGCGTGACCGGCATGGCGGGCCGCCAGCCGACCGTCTCGCCGATCGGCGCCGCGCGCGTCAGCGCGATGCGCGTCAATTCGCCGCCGCGCCTTGCCTGAAGGGCCAGCAACGATGCTTCGGTCCGCGTCGTCACGGCATTGGCGACGAGCCTTCCGCCACGGCGCAGCGCTTCGATGGCAGCATCGATCACACCCTCATCCGATCCGCCGCCGCCAATGAAGATGGCGTCGGGCGTTGCGAGGCCGTTCAATGCTTGCGGCGCGCGGCCCTGCACGATTTCGAGCCCGGGCGCGCCGAGGCGGTCGGCATTGCGCCGGATGCGCGCTGCGCGCTCTTCATTCTCCTCGATAGCGATGGCACGCAGGCCCGGATGCATCAGCAGCCAGGAAATCGCGATCGAACCGGCACCGGCGCCGATGTCCCAGAGCAGTTCGCCGCGCCGCGGCGCCAGCGCCGAAAGGGTCACGGCACGGATCTCGCGCTTGGTGATCTGCCCGTCATGTTCGAACAGCGCATCGTCGAGATGACCGCCGAGGGGCAGGATCGCCGCATCCGCACCCGCGATAATCTCGATGCCGACGAGATTGAGCGGACCGAACGAGCGGTTGCCGACAGCATCCGCACGCAGCGCTCGAACGCGCTCCGAGCTTCCGCCGAGCGCCTCCAGCACATGCAGTTGGGAGGCACCGAACCCGTGTGCGCTCAGCAGCGCGGCAATCGCCGCCGGCCCCTCGCCATCGGAGGTGAGCGCGAGAATGCGCGTGCCCGGATGCAGCAGCGGCCGCAGCAATTCCGGCGGGCGCGCATGCAGCGAAACGGTTTCCGTCTCCTGCAGCGCCCAGCCGAGCCGCGATGCCGCAAGGCTGAAGGCGGACGGCGCCGGAAATACCTCGCAGGCGTCGGGATCGAGCTGGCGCGCCAGCGTTACACCGACACCGTGCAGGAACGGATCGCCCGAGGCGAGCACGCAGACCTTGTGTCCCTTCAGCGCCAGCACATCCGTCATCGCGGGATCGAACGGCGACGGCCAGGCGCGCGCCTCGCCTTTGATCGCGGGTGCTGCCAGCGCCAGATGCCGGCTGCCGCCGAACACGTAAGCGGCCTCCCCGATGGCGCGACGCGCCGCGTCGCCCAGCCCGTCGAGCCCGTCCTCGCCGATGCCGACGATGGACAGCCATTTAGCCGTTGCGTCCGCCGCGCGCAGCTTTCTAGATGTCGCCATGCCGGCTCCGCACATACTCGTTCTCGGAGGCACCAGCGAGGCGCGCCAGCTCGCCGAACGGCTCGACCGTCGCGGCACGCTGCGCCTTACGCTCTCGCTTGCCGGTCGCACCGCGGCGCCGCTCAAACAGGCGGGCGAGATCCACGTCGGCGGTTTCGGCGGCGCGGACGGGCTCGCCCAATGGCTGCGCGACAACAAGGTCGATCTGCTGGTCGATGCGACCCACCCGTTCGCGATAAAAATGTCCGCCAATGCCAGCGCGGCCGCGCAGACAACCGGCGTGCCGCTGATCGTGGTCGAGCGCAAAGCCTGGCCGCGCGTCGACGGCGATCGCTGGATCGAGGTTGCGAGCATCGAAGATGCGGCCGATGCGCTCGATATCGCACCGAGAACCGTGCTGCTCACCGTCGGCCGCCAGGAGCTCGGGCCGTTCCGGAACGCCCTGCAGCATCGCTACGTCGTGCGCAGCGTCGATCCGGTCGGACCGGAGTCCGGTTTGCCGGGTGCCGACTATATTCTCGACCGCGGGCCGTTCGACGAAGCAGCCGAGCACCGGCTGCTGCGCGAGCGCGGCATCGAGATTCTCGTGACCAAGAACAGCGGCGGCGATGCGACCTACGGCAAGATCGCGGCGGCCCGCGCGCTCGGCCTGCCGGTCGTCATGGTGCAGCGCCGACATGTGCGTGTCGCGCAGGCGGTGAGCACGGTCGATGAGGCTGTCGCGGCGATCGATCATGCGGTCGGCCTCGTCGAGGAGCGCGGCGAATAGACCAGGGCCGGCTGGCCCGTGCGTTCCACGAGTCGCGTTTCGGGCGACCCCACGATCACGCAGGTCGCCATGTCGGCCTTCGTCGCATCGGCCTCGTCCAGCCGGCAGACCGCGATCGTCTCGTCGGGCCGGCCGGCGGCGCGTCCGAAGACGACCGGCGTCGCCGCCGGCAGGATCTCGCGCAATATCTCGAAAGCGCGGCCGAGCTGCCAGGGCCGCGAGCGGCTGATCGGGTTGTAGAGCGCGATCGCAAGCCCGGCGGACGAAACCGCGCGCAGCCGCTGCTCGATCGTTTCCCACGGCTTCAGATTGTCGGAGAGCGAGATCGCGCAGAAATCGTGACCGAGCGGCGCGCCGACCCGCGCGGCAACCGCCAGCATCGCCGTCACGCCCGGCACAATTTCGAGATCGATCTGCCGCCAGGAATCGGGACCGTTCTCGATCGCCTCGCAGATCGCGGCCGCCATCGCGAACACGCCGGCATCGCCGCCCGACACCACGGCGACCCGCCGGCCGGATGCGGCCGCAGTCAGCGCCGCCTGCGCGCGCGACAGCTCCTCGCGATTGCCGGAGACATGACGCGTCTGGGCCGCCGCCCGTGGCAGCCGGTCGAGATAGGGTCCGTAGCCGAACAGATCCTCGGCCGCGGCGACGGCGGTCCGCGCCTGCGGCGTCATCTGCTCGTCGCTGCCGGGACCGAGCCCGACGACCGTCAGAAACCCGCTCATGGCCGCGCGCTCCAGCCCGGTACCAGCACGATCGAGAAATACGGCGCCTCGTCGTCGCCCTTGTCCGCAAGCTTCTCGATGCCCATGGCCGCCATGGTGGCGCGCTCGACATAGATTGCTTCCGCCAAGCGCCCGGCGGCATCGATCGCGCGGCGGATCTTCGGCAGGTTGCGGCCGACCTTCATGATCACGCAGGCCTCGGTGCCGGCAATGCGACGCTGCAGCTCAGCCTCGTCGAGCGTGCCCGGCAGGATCGACAGCACGTCGTCGCCCTGCGCGATCGGCACGCCCGCCGCCGACCAGGAGCCCGACATGCCGGTGACGCCCGGCACGATCTCAGCCTCGTAGCGGCCCGCGAGCCGCACATGCAGATGCATGTAGGAGCCGTAGAAAAGCGGATCGCCCTCGCTCAACACCGCGACCGAGCGCCCGGCATCGAGATGCGTCGCCACCTCTTCCGCCGAGCGATCGAAGAAATCGGCGATCGAACGCCGATACGCCTCACCGGTGCGCGCGGTCTCGGTCGTGACCGGATAGAAGAGCGGCAGCTCGATCAACCCGGGACGGAGATGCGCGAGCACGGTTTCGCGCGCATTGCAGCGATTGCCGCGCTTGGCGAAATGCGCCAGCACGTCGGCCTCGTCCAGCGCCCGCACCGCGCGCAAGGTCAGAAGCTCCGGATTGCCCGGGCCGGTGCCGACGCCGATCAGCCGCCCGCTCATATCCCCGCCCTCGCCATGGCATTGACCGCTGCCGCCGCCATCGCGCTGCCGCCGAGCCTGCCGTGCACGACAGCGAACGGAATGCCGTGACTGCCGGTCGCCAGCGCCTGTTTCGATTCGGCGGCACCCACGAATCCGACCGGCATGCCGACGATCGCCGCCGGCTTCGGCGTGCCCGCCGCGATCATCTCGAGCAGGTGAAAGAGCGCGGTCGGGGCGTTGCCGATCGCGACCAGCGCGCCGCCGAGCCGGTCGCGCCAGAGCTCGAGCGAAGCGGCCGAACGCGTGTTGCCGATCTCGGTAGCGAGTTTCGCGATGCGCGGGTCGCGCAGGGTACAGACGACGTCGTTGCCCGCCGGCAACCGAGCGCGCGTGATGCCATGCGCGACCATCTCGGAATCGCACAGGATCGGCGCGCCGGCGGACAAAGCCTTTCGCGCCGCCGCGACCAAGCCGCTCGAGAACTCGAACTGTTTCGCGGCCTCGACCAGGCCGCAGGCGTGGATCATGCGGACCGCGACCTCCGCTTCCTCGGCGCTGAAACGCGCCAGGTCGGCCTCGCCGCGGATGATCGCGAACGAGCGCTCGTAGATCGCGTTCCCGTCGCGGATGTAGGCGGAGCCGCTCATGCGTGTCGCCTCTTGCGCGTTCCGGCCGGACCCACGGCGAGTGCGGTCAGAAAAGCGCGGATTGTCTCGGAGGCATCGGCACCCGCGTCGACGATCTCGGGTCCGTCCGGCCCGCCGACCAGCGACAAAGAGGGACCCGACGGGCGCGCGCACTGCTTGCCGCAGCCGGAAATGTGCAGCGCCGGCAGCGCTGCCAGCAGATCGGGCCGTAGTTCGACGACCGACTGCGCGATCGCCTTGGTCGGCAGACGGGCCGAGGCGCAGGCGGGCGCGCCGGCGCAGGCGGCGATGCGCAGGCGGAGATCGTCGGGATCGGTGACGAGCCCGTGCGTCGCCGCGAGTTGACGCACGCGATCGCTTTCGCCGCGTGTGAGGCCGAGCACCAGCAGGCCGCGCGCAGGCGCCAGCCGGATCTCGATCGCCGCGTCGAGCGCGCGGGCGAACGCACCGAGCGATGTCGCTTCAATCTGACCGAACGGCAACGCAAAGCCCCGCGCGACGGTGCCGTCGTTAAGGGTGAAGGTTCCAACGGGACTCGCGGATGCCGCACGCCGTTCTTCGGCTGCGGGCGCCAGCGACGAGGTCAGTTTCGACCAGTCGCCTGGGTCGAGGTCGCGCGCACGTGCCTGCGGACTGGTGTTCGCGAGCAATTCCAGCAGCGCCGTGGCCACCGCAACTGCCTCATGGGCCCTGCCCTGCCCCAGCGGCACCGCAACCGTGCCGTCACGGCCGATCCGCACGCACCACGGCCCGTCCCGTTGCGCCTCGAGCCGCACATCCGCCGCGACCGATGCGAGAGTCGGCGCCCCGCCGCCATCGACGACAACGGAAACTTTCGGTGCAAGACGCGCCGCGAGACCGCGCGCCTCGATCGCGCGCCGAAGCGCGTCGGCCAGCGGCCGCGGATCGGCAATCACGTTCGCAGCGCGACCCGCCAGCGGACCGATGCGAATCTCCGGCGCCTTCTCGGCGGCGATGCCGAGCATGTCGACCGCGTGACCGAATCCCTCGACCGTGCGTTCGGAGAGGCCGCGTATCTGCAGGCTGCCGCGCCCGGTGATTTCGATCGCGCCGTTGCCGAACCGGTTGGCCGCGACGGCTATGCCGGCGAGCTGCGCCCGCGTCAGCGCGCCGCTTCGCGGTGTCAGGCGCACCAGCAGCCCGTCGCCGGTCGGCATCGGTGCCGACAGCGAGGGACAGGCGCCCCTGACCCATGCCGTCGTCATGCCGCCTCCAACCCGCGCGCTTCTTCGATCAGCGCCGCAAGCTCCTCGTCGATCGCGTTCCGCCGCGGATGCCAGAGCCCGCGCCGGCGCGCCGCGGCGAACCGTTCCGCGATCGCGCGCGCCGCGGCCGGGTTCTCGCGCAGCAGGAACTCCCGCACGCGCGGATCGCCGAGATAGGCATCGTGCACGTCGTCGAGCAGCGTTTCGGGAATTGCTGCCGTCGTCTCGGCAAAGCCGACCAGCCGGTCGACCGTCTCGGCGAACTCGGCTGCACCGCGATGGCCGTGGCGGAGCTGACCTTCGATGAAGGTCGCGTTGAGCGCCCGTGCGCGCACCGTGCGCGTCACCGCCTGGACGACCGAGCGGCCGCGCGGCCGCTCGGGCCGTGTCGTATCGAGCATGATGACATCGGCCTTGCCGCCGAGCGCGGCGGCGGCGGCGGCGAACCCGCCGACAAAGGCCACGTCGGCCGAGCCTTCGAGAATGTCGCGACCGGCATCGTCGCCGACATGGACCAGAAGATTGGCATCGGCGACGCGATCGGCGAAGGCGCCCGCTGCTTCGGTACCCTCGCCGTCGGCACCGCCATAGGCGTGCGAGGCGGCATCGAGATAGGCGCGGCCGAGCTCCTCGCGCGCCTGCCAGTCGCCGCCGGCAAGGCGCTCCTCGACTCCGGAACCGTACGTGCCCGGTGCCGAACCGAAGATGCGAGCCGGCATGGTTCCGTCGCGCCGGCGGGCGGCGGCCAGCGGATTTTCGTGGTCGCTCTCGTCGCGCGCGGCGATCGCGCACACCGCGGCGTCGATCAGCGCGATCTGGGTCGGGAACATGTCGCGGAACAGGCCGGAGATGCGCCAGGTCACGTCGATTCGCGGATGGTCGAGCACGGCCGGCGGCAGCACCTCGATGCCGACGACGCGGCCGGTCGCTTCGTCCCATTGCGGCCGGCAGCCCATCAGCGCGAGACCCTGGGCGATCTCTTCGCCGCCGGTGCGCAAGGAGGCGCTGCCCCAGAGATCGAGCACGAGCGCGCGCGGATAGTCGCCATGCTCCTGCAGGTAGAGCCGCACGATCTCGGCCGCCGCCAATCTGCCGAGCGCAGTCGCGGTCGGCGTCGGGAGCGTACGCGGATCCGACGTAAACAGGTTGCGCCCGGTCGGCATCACGTCGGTGCGGCCGCGCGACGGTGCGCCCGACGGGCCCGGCGCGACGCGCCTGCCGTCGAGCGATGCGATCAGGGCGTGGCGTTCCGCCTCGGCACATTCGCGCCGCGCTGCATTCATTTCATCCGCCGGCGCACGCCCATAAATGTGCAGCCCGTCCTTGACCGCGAAATCCTTGAGATCGCAGAGCCAGGCATCGATTTTCACCAGCGCCGCATCGACGCCGTCATCGGCGACGCCGGCTTCGCGCGCAAGGCCTGTTCGGCTGGCGGTTTCGACGATGAGCGATGCGAGCCGGTCGCGGCGACGGCGGTCGAGCCCTTCGGCCTGCGCGTATTCATCGACCAGCCGCTCGAGCTTCTGCTGGTCGGGGGACAAGCCGGCATCGTTGAGCGCCGGCGTCAGATGGCCGAGCGCCACCGCGGCGAGCCTTCGTTTCGCCTGCGCCGCCTCGCCCGGATTGCTGACGATGAACGGATAGACGACCGGCAGCGCGCCGGCGACGATCTCCGGGAAACAGCTTTGGCTCAACGCCACGCTCTTGCCGGGCAGCCATTCCAGCGTGCCATGCGCGCCGACATGCACGATCGCATGGCAGCCGAGTGTCGTGCGCAGCCAGCCGCCAAACGCGACCAGTGCATGGCGCGGCGGCCGCACCGGATCGTGATAGTCGACGCGCCGGTCGCCCGAGCGGCCGCGATCCGGCGCCAGCGCCACAGTCACATTGCCGAACTGCATGTGCCGGAACGCGAAATGCCCGTCGACCGCATCCGTCTCCGGCGCGCCCCAATTCGCATCGATCGCTACGCGCGCCGTCTCAGGGAGGGTCGCCAGGAAATCGCGATAGACACCGAGGGTCATCGCTGGGCGCGCCGTTTCCAGCGCACGCATCAGATCGCGCGAGGTTTCCGGCACGTCCGTGACGACATAGCCCTGCGCCTTCAGGTCCGCGAGCATCGCCAGCACGCTGTTCGGCACGTCGAGCCCGACGGCGTAGCCGCTGCGCCCCGTCGCCGCCGGATAATCCGGAATCAGGATCGCGATGCATCGTTCCGCCGGCGGCGTCCTCTGCAACGCGATGAACGATGCGATACGGTCGGCCACCCGCTCGACGCGATCGGGCTCCGGCCGGTTGACCTGCAGCCGCGCGCCGAGCGCCTCGTCCCTCTCGGCCGGTTGCTTGAACGAGATCGCACCGGCCATGATGCGGCCGTCGAGTTCCGGCAGCACGACATGCATCGCGAGATCGGCGGGCGCGAGGCCACGCTGACCCGCTTCCCACACATCGCGCCGCGTCGTCGCCAGTGCGACCTGGAAGACCGGCAGATCGAGCGCATCGAACAATGTCTCGGCGCCGGGCGCCGCACCCGCGGAGAAGGCCGTCGTCGTCAGCAGGAGCGACGCATTCAATTCGCGCGCCACTTTCGTCGCCAGTTCGCGCGCCGCCGGATCCTGCAGGCTGTTCACAAAGATCGGCACGGCAACGATGTGGCGCGCCGCCAGCGCATCGGCGAGCGCATCGATCGGCGCGACGTCGCCGGCCAGCAGCATCGAGCGATAGAAAAAAAGCGGCACGACCGGCTTGCCCGAGCCAGCGGCAGCCGCGAAGAAATTCTGCTCGACGATGCCGACAGCCGGCACATAGAGCCCCGCGCGCGGCATGGCCGCCGGCGTCTCGACCGGCAGCGGTCGTCCCGCGAACCGCGCCATGTGGCGCAGCGCCGCCGCCATCTGCGATGGCCCGCCTTCGCGAAAGCAGCCGAGCAGTAAATCGTAGTCGGCGCCCGAAACCGTCGACAGGCCCGCCAGCCGCTCGTCGCGCTCGCGACACTCGCCCGGCAGCAGCGCCAGCGCGATACCGTCCCGGCGCGCGATCTCGGCGAGCGCGTCGCAGCCATAGGACCACCAGTCATAGCCGCCGAGCACGCGTGCCACGATCGTCTTCGCCTTGCGCGCCGTGTTTTCGATCCAGAGATCGACCGACATCGGATGCCGCAGGTCGCGCAGTGCCGCAACGCGCAGCGACGGCAGCGTATCGGCATCCGCCTTCCAGGCATGCGCCAGCGACGCGAGATCGCTGTCGGTGAAGGAGAGCGCGACGAGCTCGGCCGGCGGCTGCGCCAGATCGATCGGTTCGATCAGGCTGTCGAGCGAGGCGGAGCTGGTGGCGAGAAGATGCATCGTCTCACGCCGCGAGGATGCCCGCGATCGCCTTGCGGTCGAGGCCCTTGAGACCGATCACGACCAGCCGCGTGCGACGGTCCTCGCCCGGCGCCCACGCGCGATCGTAATGGTGCGTCACGCGCGGACCGACCGCCTGGATCAAGAGTCGCATCGGCTTGCCCTCGACATGCACAAAACCCTTGAGCCGCAGCACGTACTCGGCCTCGGCGGCGGCGGCCACCTTGCGCGCCAGCGAATCCGGATCGGCAATTGCTGGCAGGTCGACGACGAAACTGTCGAAATCGTCATGCTGGTGGTCGAGCTCGTCGTCGTGATGGGTCTTGCGGTTCCCGATATCGTTCTCGACCGCGAGCCCGAGGCCCAGCAGCACACCGGGATCGACCTTGCCGTGGCTGCTCGACACGATTTTGACCGCGCGGGGCAGATGCGTACCGACCCGCGCCGTCGCGCGCTTGCGGTCGGCCGGATCGAGCAGGTCGCTTTTCGAAAGCACGATCAGGTCGGCGCACGCCACCTGGTCTTCGAACACTTCCTCGATGGGATCGTCATGGTCAATCGAGCTGTCGGCTTCGCGCTGCTTCTGCAGCGCGTCGCGATCGGCCGCGACCTCGCCCTGCGCCAGCGCCGGCCCGTCGACCACCGCGACGACGCCGTCGACCGTAACGCGGTTGCGCACACCGGGCCACTGGAAGGCCTGCACCAGCGGCTTCGGCAGCGCGAGACCCGAGGTCTCGATTAGGATGTGATCGACACGCGGCTCGCGCGACAGGATCTTGTCGAGCGCCGGCACGAAATCGTCGGCAACCGTGCAGCAGATGCAGCCGTTCGCCAGCTCGACGATGTCCTCTTCCGAGCAGTTCTCGACACCGCAGCTCCGCAGGATCTCGCCGTCGATGCCGACATCGCCGAACTCGTTGACGATGATCGCCAGCCGGCGCCCGTTCGCGCGTTCGAGCAGGTGACGGATCAGCGTCGTCTTGCCGGCCCCGAGGAAACCAGTCACGACGGTACAGGGCACGCGGTCGGTGCGTTCGATCATGGCAGATCCTCGAGATTGATGGCGGAGGGAATGCGCGCAATCAGACCGCGCTTGAGGGATTCGGGCCGGTCCGAGTACGGCATGAACCCGTCCCTCGACGTCGCGAACAGTTTGGCGCCCCTGATGAGGTCGCCGGCGCTCGCGGTGTCGAGTTCGCCGAACACATAGCTCCAGCTTCCCTGGCGCAACATCGCGGCGCTGATGCCGCGCCGACAATTGCCGAGGCAGGCAAAACGCCGGACCGCGATGCCGGTGCCTTCCGCGGCGGCTTCGGTCGCGCGCGCGAGCTCGAGCCCCGGCCGCGGCTCGACCGCGGCCCCGTCGCGGAACCGGCAGGAACTGCAGACGATGATGGTGACGCCGGTATCGCCGGCCGCGGCGTCCCCGGCGGGAACGTTTGGATCGACCTCGAAGGAATCCGGCACCGGGGCTCCTTGCCCGGGACACCCGCCGGGCGGTTAGGACTTGTCGGGTGACGGCAGGTTTCCTGGCTTCCGGATCGCGGCCGGGCGCCCCCTTCCCGGGAAATCCCAGTGGTCTTGGGCGCAGGCTAACCGGTTACAGTTGCGGGTACAGCTATGGCCTTGCATCCACCGATGCGCACCACATTCCCTCTGGGCCTGCATTATTGCCAATGCAGGGCCGTCGCCCCGCATTTAGGCGGCGGCGCGAAACCCTGTCAACGCCCGCCCGCACGAACCGCTTTGCCGCGGCATCCCCTTCGACTAGAGTACGATTCTCCGGCGGTTCCCCGGTCTTCGGGGACGTGAAAGGGAACGTGGTAGGGAGCGATCCCGATCCACGGCTGCCCCCGCAACTGCAGGCGGCGAGCGTTCGTTCAACGAGCCACTGGGAGCGTTTCTCGGGAAGGCGAACGGGCGCGCTGAACCGCCAGCCAGGAAACCTGCCGCCGGGCGCGTTGAAACCGAGAAGGCCCTCGGGTGGAGGGCGAAAGGATCGACATGACCGCTGCAACGAAAGTCGCGACCCACGCGCCGACCCGCACCGCGGCCCTGCCGCTGTTGCTTGCCGGGTTTCTCGGCGTCTTCATCCTTGGGATGGTGGGCTTCTCGCAAATGGACGTGGCGCACAATGCCGGCCACGACTATCGCCACTCGTTGGCGTTTCCCTGTCACTGACAGGAGTAACCCCACATGAATGTTTTCCGGAACGCGGTCCTCCTGGCCGCGGCCGCCGGTCTGTTGGCGGGCATCGTCATGACCGGCCTGCAACTTGCGTTCACCGTTCCGTTGATCCTCGAGGCCGAGACCTACGAGAACGCGATGCCGGCGGAAGAGCCGGCCACGGCCGACGAAGCGGCGGCAACCGAGCACGAGCCTGAAGACGAAGCCTGGGCGCCGGCCGAAGGGATGGAGCGGACCGTTTACACGGCGCTCGCCAACCTGGTGACGGGGATCGGCTTCGCGCTCGTGCTGGTCTGCGTCTCCGGTTTGGTCGGCGGCATTTCCGGCTGGCGCGCCGGACTGCTCTGGGGCTTTGCCGGCTTTGCCGTCTTCACGCTCGCACCGGGTCTGGGCCTGCCGCCCGAACTGCCGGCGATGCAAGCGGCCGATCTGTTGACGCGTCAGACCTGGTGGATCGGAACGGTTATCGCGACCGCCGCGGGACTGGCGCTGATCGTGTTCCGGCGTAATCCTTGGCTTGCGGTGCTGGGGATTGCCGTGATCGTCGCGCCGCATGTAATCGGCGCGCCGCAGCCGCCCGCCGAAGAAACGCCGGTGCCTGAGGAGTTGCACCATCGTTTCGTGGTGGCGGTGACGATAACCAGTCTCGTCTTCTGGCTCGTACTCGGGATCGCGGTCGGCCTGCTCCGCCCCTATTTCTCCAAGGGGCTCGCCGAACCGCAGCAGAGCCTTGCCTGATGCGGCGACGCTGACGCTCGTCCTCGGCGGCGCCCGTTCCGGCAAGAGCCGGCACGCCGAGGCCCTCGTCGAAGCCTGCGCCCGGCCCTGGATCTACCTGGCAACGGCGCAGGCCTTCGACGACGAGATGCGCGCGCGCATCGCGCAGCATCGCGCGCGCCGCAGCCCGAACTGGCAGACGCATGAAACGACGCTCGAGGCGCCCGAGTTCCTCGCGCAGGTGCCGGTGGGGCGGCCGCTGCTGATGGACTGCGCGACATTCTGGCTGACAAATGTCATGCTGGCCGGCCGCGATGCGGAAGCCGAATGTCGGCGGCTGGTCGACGTGCTGCGGAAGCCGCGCGGCCCTTGGGTGATCGTTTCCAACGAAGTCGGCTCGGGTATCGTGCCGGAGAATGCGCTGGCGCGGCGCTTCGCCGACGAGGCGGGAAAGCTCAACCAGGCGATCGCGGCGTGCGCCGATACGGTGCTGCTGATGGTCGCCGGCATCGCGATTCGGGTGAAGTGATGAGCGACGAGGAAGCCGCCCGCCATCGCGAGAAGATGGAGAAGCGCAAAGCGCACCAGGACGCCAAGCTGCGCGACAAGACCATCGAGAAGGGCCTGCTGATCGTCAACACCGGCTCCGGCAAGGGCAAGACGACGGCCGCGTTCGGCCTCGCGCTGCGCATGCTCGGCTACGGGCGCCGCGTCGGCATCGTGCAGTTCATCAAGGGCGCCTGGCAGACGGGCGAGCGCGAGGCGCTCTCGCGCTTCGGCGATCTCGTTGCCTGGCATTCAATGGGCGAAGGTTTCACCTGGGAAACGCAGGATCGCGCGCGCGACGTCGCCGCCGCCGGGCGCGCGTGGGAAAAGGCCTGCGGGTTGATCGCCGATCCGTCCTTTGCGCTGATCGTGCTCGACGAGCTCAACATCGCGCTGCGTTACGATTATCTCGATATCGTCGCCGTGCTCGACGTGCTCAACAACCGGCGGGCGGATCTGCACATCGTCGTCACCGGTCGCAACGCCAAGCCGGAGCTGATTGCGGCCGCCGATCTCGTCACCGACATGGGCCAGTCGAAGCATCATTTCGCCGCCGGGGTGAGGGCGCAGAAGGGCATCGAGTTCTGACGATGACGGCGCGCGCGCTGATGTTCCAGGGCACCGGCTCGGATGTCGGCAAGTCGCTGATCGTCGCCGGCCTGTGTCGCGCCTTCGTCGATCGCGGGATGTCGGTGCGGCCGTTCAAGCCGCAGAACATGTCGAACAACGCCGCGGTCACGATCGAAAACGGCGAGATTGGGCGCGCACAGGCGCTGCAGGCGCGCGCCGCCCGCGTGGCGCCGAGCGTTCACATGAACCCGGTGCTGCTCAAGCCGCAGAGCGCGGTCGGCGCGCAGGTGATCGTGCAGGGCAAGATTCTGCGCAATGCCGATGCGGCAGAGTACCAGGTGCTCAAGGCAACACTGCTGCCGCCGGTGCTCGACAGTTTCCAGAGACTGCGCAACGACGCCGATCTGGTGCTGATCGAGGGCGCCGGCAGCGCGTCGGAAACCAATTTGCGCGCCGACGACATTGCCAATATGGGATTTGCGCGGGCCGCCAACGTGCCGGTGGTGCTGATCGGCGATATCGATCGTGGCGGCGTGATCGCGAGCCTCGTTGGCACGAAGCTGGTTCTCGATCCCGCCGATTCCGCGATAGTCCGTGGCTTCATCGTCAACCGGTTTCGCGGCGATCCGGCACTGTTCGCCGACGGCATGGCGACGATCGCGCGTGAGACCGGCTGGCAGGGCTTCGGACTGGTGCCGCATTTCGAGGAGGCGCGCCGGCTGCCGGCGGAGGATGCGCTGGCGCTGACCGGCAGGTCGATGCCGCGCCATTCCGGCGGGCGCATCAAGATCGCGGTGCCGATCCTGCCGCATGTCTCGAACTTCGACGATCTCGACCCGCTCGATGCCGAGCCCGATGTCGAACTCGTGCGTGTGCGACCGGGATCGCCGCTGCCCGGCGACGCCGCTTTGGTGCTGCTGCCCGGTTCGAAATCGACCATCGCCGACCTCATCGCTCTGCGTGCGGCGGGATTCGATATCGACATCGCCGCGCACGTCCGTCGCGGCGGTCACGTGCTCGGCCTGTGCGGGGGCCTCCAGATGCTGGGCCGCCGCATCGACGATCCTTCCGGCATCGAGGGTGCCGCCGGTGCCGTCCCCGGCCTGGCACTGCTCGATGTCGCGACGGTGCTCACCGGCGACAAGGCGCTGCGCTCGGTAACGGGCACGACCGGCGACGGCAAACCTTTCAAGGGCTACGAGATGCATGTCGGCGAGACGACCGGCCCCGACGCGGCGCGCCCGTTTGCGTTGCTGTCGGATGGCCGCGCCGACGGCGCGGTTTCCCCATCGGGTCGCGTCGCCGGTACCTATGTGCACGGGCTCTTCGCCGACGATGTCCAGCGCCGCGCCTGGCTGGAGCGGCTCGGCGGCACATCGGGCGGGTTCGACTACGAGGCCGGCGTCGACGCAACGCTCGATGCGCTGGCCGCGCATCTCGAGAAGCACCTCGACATCGAGGCGCTGCTCAAAACAGCAGCATGATCGCGCCGGCGGCGATCGCAATCAGAAGGATCAGCAGCGCATCGGCACGCCAGTAGAGCTGGAGTGCGCGGCGGATATCGGTCGCCGTGACCTCGCGCCGTCCACCCACACCCATATAGGCGTCGTCAACCAGCACGCCGCCGTAGCGGCGCGGACCGGCGATCGCAATGCCGAGCGCGCCCGCCATTGCCGCTTCCGACCAGCCGGCATTCGGCGAGCGATGGCGCGATGCATCGCGACGGACGGAATGCCAGGCGTAGCGCGGCGACGCATCCGCCATCGAGCAGGACGCCGCCACGATCAGCAGCGCGGTCAGGCGCGAGGCCGGAAGATTGACCAGATCGTCGAGCCGCGCCGGGGCCCAGCCGAAGGCGGCATGGCGTTCCGAGCGATGCCCGATCATGCTGTCGGCCGTGTTGATCGCCTTGTAGATCGCGCCGCCGGTCAGGCCCGCAACGGTCGTCCAGAGCGCCGGTGCGACCACACCATCGGAGAAATTCTCGGCGAGGCTCTCGATGGCGGCGCGCGCGACCGCCGCTTCGTCGAGCACGTTCGGGTCGCGCCCGACAATGTGCGAAACGGCCTTGCGTGCCGCCTCGATGCCGTCCTTCTCGAGCGCATCGGCAACGGCCTTGACATGCCGCGCCAGGCTGCGCTGCGCGAACAGCGAACTGGCGACGACCGCCGTCGCGAGAAAACCGATTATCGGTCCCAGCACGAACCCGAGCAGATACGCGATGGCGCAGGCGATCCCGCCGGTTACCAGAATCAGAACCGCGAGCGCGCCAATCCCGGCGGCACGGCGCCCCTCGAAAGACCAGGCCGTGCGATTGAGAACTGCTTCGAGAAGCCCGATGATCCGGCCGATCCAGGCGATCGGATGGCCGATGGCGCGGTCGAGCCGGTCGGGATAGCCGGCGACCAGTTCCACCAGCAGCGCCAGGGTTGCGAGCAGGGCCGACATGAACGTTGCGGGCAAGCCCCCGTTGAATGAGATCGCGGATCACGGCGGCAGCCTGTCGCGGGCCGATCGGCTGTTCCCCGGCGCACCGAAACCGTGGCTCGATCTTTCGACCGGTATCAACCCGCATTCCTATCGGTTCGGCGACCTGCCCGCCAGCGCGTTCCGCCGCCTGCCCGAAGACGCGCTGCTTTCGCGGCTGCTGACGGTCGCGGCGCGCGCCTATTCGGCGCCATCGCATCGCACCCTCGTCGCGGCGCCGGGCACGCAGATACTTCTGCCGCTCGTTGCCGCGCTGGTGCCGCCGGGCCGCGCCGCGATCCTGTCGCCGACCTATGCCGAGCATCGCCGCGCGGCGGCCATCGTCGGGCACGACGCCGTTGCCGTGTCGTCCTTTGCCGATCTGGCAAGTGCTGATATCGCGATCCTGGTCAATCCGAACAATCCCGACGGGCGCCTCTGCACGCGCACCGAGCTGCTCGATCTTGCGTCGCACCTGCGGAAGCGAAATCGCCTGCTCGTCGTCGACGAAGCCTTCATGGATGTCGGTCCGCGGGAGCAGAGCCTTGCCGGCGACGCCAACGAAGGCCGGTTCGTCGTTCTCAAATCCTTCGGAAAGTTTTTCGGGCTCGCCGGTATCCGTCTCGGCTTCGCCATCGCGGCACCCGACATCGTGGCGACATTGCAGGCGCGACTCGGCCCCTGGGCGGTGTCGGGACCGGCGCTCGAGATAGGCATCGCGGCGCTCGACGATCTCGACTGGCAGAACGGCATGCGGCAACGGCTCGCCAACGAAGCGCGCCGGCTCGATGCGCTGTTCGCCAAAGCCGGGCTCGCCGTGCAGGGCGGCACCGATCTTTATCGCTTCCTGCGTACGCCATCGGCGCCGGCGATCTTCCGCGCGCTCGGCCGGCGCGGCATTCTCGTGCGCGCCTTCGACGAGGATGCGATGTCTCTGCGCTTCGGATTGCCCGGCAGCGACGCGGAATTCGAGCGACTGGCCGACGCGCTTGCGCGACTCTGACCCTGACCCCGCCGCGCCCCCAAGCTTGTTGAACGGGCGCCGGATTTTCGCGACACTCGCCGCTCCAAGCCCCGCACAAGCGCACGCACTCTGCCCCAAGGGACCAGCCATGACCGACGCCGGCAGCGACATCGTCCAGGTCGAAGATCGCGGCGCCACCCGATTCATCTTTTTGAACCGGCCGCAGGTGCGGAATGCGATCAACCTCAGCATGCTGCTGGCGCTGCGCAAGGCGGTGCAGGAAGCCGACAAGGCACCGCATCTTCGTGCCGTCGTGTTCGGCGGGCGCGGCGGGGCTTTCTCGTCCGGCGCGGACGTGAAGGAATGGGCGGAAATGGCGGCCGGCAGGAACCCCCATCCCGGTCATGACTGGGTCGAGGAAGCGATCCAGCTCGTGCAGGAAGTCGCGGGTCTCAAGAAGCCGACCATCGCGGTGATCGAGGGCGCGGCCGTCGGCGCCGGGCTGGATATGGCACTGGCCTGCGATTTCCGCATCGCCTCGGACAAGGCGAAATTCATCTGCGCCTACACCTGGGTCGGCTATCCGCCCGATGCCGGCAGCTCGTGGCTGCTGCCGCGGCTGATCGGCATCGAAGCGGCCAAGCTGTTCATCTATACCGGCGAAACCTGGGACGGCGCCAAGGCGAAATCCTACGGCATGGTGACGGAGGTGGTGGCGCCGGAAGAGGTCGAGAAGACCATGCTCGCCTGGGCGGAGCGCATGTCGAGCACGCCGACGGTCGCGACCGGTCTCGCCAAGCAGCTCATCGAGACCGCCAACCAGCGCGGCTTCGCCGAGCAACTGCAGGAGGAGCAGCGCGCCGGAAAGATCTGCGCCAGGACCGCCGATCATGCCGAGGGGCTGGCGGCCGCCAACGAACGGCGCGCACCGAAGTTCATCGGTCGCTGACGCAGGGTCCGTTGGGCCGCGAACCGCCGCGACACCGACCACGACGCGCGAGGGTTTCATGTTTCGAAACGATCTCCTGGCCGGCCAGCGCATCCTGATCACCGGCGGCGGCACCGGCATCGGCCGCTCGATCGCGCAGCGGTTCCTGTCGCTGGGTGCGGCGATCGCGATCTGCGGCCGACGCGAGAACGTGCTGGCGGAGACCGCCGAGGCGCTGACGAAGGAAACCGGCGGCAAGGTCGCCTACAAGAGCTGCGACGTGCGCGATGCGGCGCAGGTCGACGCGCTCTGCGACTGGATCTGGTCCGAAGCGCCGCTGACGGGCCTGGTCAACAACGCCGCCGGCAATTTCATTGCACCGACCGAGACGCTGAGCCCGCGCGCGGTCGATGCGGTGCTCGGCATCGTGCTGCACGGCTCGGCCTACATGACGCTCGGCTGCGGCAAGCGCTGGCTGGCGTCGGGGCAGAATGGCACCGTGCTCTCGATCATCACGACCTATGCCTGGACCGGCTCGGCCTATGTCGTGCCCTCGGCCATGGCCAAGGCCGGTGTGCTCGCCCTGACGCGATCCCTTGCCGTCGAATGGGGCGGCCGCGGCATCCGCCTCAATGCCATCGCGCCCGGTCCCTTCCCGACCGAAGGCGCCTGGGAACGGCTGGTCCCCAAGCCGGAGCTGGCCGCGATGTTCGAGGCCAAGAACCCGCAGAAGCGCGCCGGCCGGCACGAGGAGCTGGCCAATCTGGCCGCCTTCCTCATGGCGGAAGAAGTCGGCTACATCAACGGCGAGGTCGTCACCATCGACGGCGGCGAATGGCTGCAGGGCGCCGGCCAGTTCAACTTCGTCGGCGAGCATATGAGCGAAGCCGACTGGCAGGCGCTGCGCGCGAAGAAATAGTTTCCCGAATCGAATATGAAAGTCTGGGGTGGTCCATGAACACTGTCGGAATGTACCTGGCCGGATTGCTCGATGCGTACGGCATCGAGGTCGTGTTCGGCATTCCGGGCGTTCACACGGTCGAGCTCTATCGCGGCATGGACCGCACGAAGCTGCGCCACATCACGCCGCGCCACGAGCAGGGCGCCGGTTTCATGGCCGACGGGTATGCGCGCGTCACCGGCAGGCCCGCCGCCTGTTTCATCATCACGGGCCCCGGCATGACCAACATCGCGACCGCGATGGCGCAGGCCTATGGCGATTCGATTCCGATGCTGGTGATTTCCGCCGTCAACGCGTTCGGCCAGATCGGCTCGGGCGACGGCTGGCTGCACGAGCTGCAGGACCAGCGCCAGCTCGTCAGCCAGGTGTCGGCCTTCAGCTATACGGTGACGTCGCCGGAAGAGCTGCCGATGGTCGTCGCACGCGCCTTCGCGGTGTTCAACAGCAGCCGGCCGCGCCCGGTTCATATCGAACTGCCGCTGAACATCATCACGGCATCGGCCGACAGACTGCCGCCGATCGCCGCTTCCGTGTCGCCGTCGCGGCCCGGTGCGTCGCCGCAGGCGCTCGATCAGGCAAGCGAATGGCTCAACGTCGCCAAGGCACCCGTGTTGTTGGTCGGCGGCGGCGCGCAGGACAGCGGATCGCTGGTGCGCGACCTGGCGGAGACGCTCGACGCGCCCGTCGTCATGACCGTCAACGGCCGCGGCCTGCTGCCCGTCGGGCATCCGTTGGCGGTGCCGTGCAGCCCGTCGATGGCGCCGACGATCTCGCTGATCGAGAGTGCCGATCTCGTCCTCGCCATCGGCACCGAGTTCGGACCGACCGATTACAATTGGGGCGGCACCGGCGGCGCGATCTTCCGCGGCAGGAGCATCCGGATCGATATCGACCCGACCCAGCTCGGGCGTGTCCAGCTCGTCGACCTGCCGATCGTGTCCGACGTATCGGAAGCGATGACGGCGCTCATGTCCCGGGTCGGGAAAGCGGGCCGGAACGGTGCGGCGCGCGCCTCGAAAACCCGCGACGCGCTGCGCCGCGAACTGTCGCCGCTCTACAAATTCTGCATCGAGGTCATGAACTGTGTGCGCGACAGCCTGCCGGGCGCGGTGATCGTCGGCGACTCCGCCCAGCCGGTCTATGCCGGATGCGTCGCCTACGAGGCGCCCGCGCCGCGCTCCTGGTTCTGCTCCGCGACCGGCTACGGCACGCTCGGTTACGCCCTGCCCGCCTCGATCGGCGCCAAGCTCGGCGCGCCCGAGCGGCCGGTCGTCTGCGTCGTCGGCGACGGCGGTTTGCAATTCTCGATCCAGGAACTGGCCGCGGCCCGCGAGCTGGAACTGCCGGTCATCGTCCTGCTCTGGAACAATTACGGTTATTCCGAAATCAAATCCTACATGATCGCGAACCAGATCCGGCCGGTCGGCGTCGACATCTACACGCCGGACTTCCAGGTGTTGGCCAAAGGGTTCGGATGCGATGCCGTCAGGGTGACGAAGCTTTCGGACCTGCCGGCGGCTCTGTTGGCGGCGGCCGGTCGCAAAACGGCGACCGTGATCGAAGTCGTCGAGGACGAGATCGCGAAGAGCCGATCGACCGTCAGGTCAGGCTCTTCGTGAAGACGCCGATGCGGCGCGCCGCCTCGGCGAGCCGACTTTCCGTCTGGGTCAGCCCGATCCGCACATAGCCGCGCGTGCTGTCGCCGAAGGCGTCGCCCGACAGTACCGAGACACCCTGCTCGTCCAGCAGGCGCTGCGCGAACGCGCCGCCATCGAGGCCGGTTGCCCGAATGTCGGCCATCAGGAACATGCCGCCGGCCGGCCGTTCGCACGCAATGCCGGCGACGTCCCGCAACGTATCGCACAGCACGTCGCGTCGGGCCCGGAACGTTGCGCAAATCCCGGCAACATCGTGTTGCGCTTCGTTGAGCGCATAGGCACCGGCATCCTGCAAAAAGGGCGGCTGACCGTAGAGCATGGCGATCGAAAGCTCCGCCAGATGGCGGGCGACATCCTTTGGCGCCACCACCCAACCGAGCCGCCAGCCCGTCATCGCGTGCGATTTCGACAGGCTGCCGACCGAGAGCGTGCGCGACCGCAATTCCGGAGACGAGCCGGGGCTGACGTGCTCGCCGTCATAGACGAGCTGCGCGTAGACCTCGTCGGCAATGATCCAGAGATCGTGCGCCCGGGCAATCTCGCCGATCGCCGCCATATCGGCGCGACCGATGACGGCCCCAGTCGGGTTGTGTGGCGTATTCAAGAGGATCGCGCGCGTATCGGGCGTGACGGCGGCCGCGATGTCGGCCGGATCGAAGCGGAATCTCTCGTCGAAGCGCAACGGCACATAGACCGAGCGCGCGCCGCTCGCGGCGATCACCGCTTCGTAGGTGACATAGGCCGGGTCCGCCGCGATCACCTCGCTGCCGGGATCGCAGCACACCATCGAGGCGGCGAACAGGCCGCACTGCGCGCCCGGCACGATCACGACATTCTCCATATCGACCGTCTGGCCGGTCTGTTGCGCATGCTGCCGCGCCACCGCTTCGCGGAATGCCGGGACGCCCTCGGCACTGGCGTAGCGGGTGCGGCCGCTGCGCAGGCTCCTGACGGCGGCATCGACGATCGAGGGCGGCGTGTCGAACTCGGCCTCGCCGATCGAAAGCACGATGACGTCCTCGCCGGCGGCGAGACGTTCGCTGCCCTGGCGATGGATGTCCCAGGCAGCGGCACGGTCGCCGCCCAGCGATTGAACGCGCGTTGCAAATTTCACGGGGAACCTCGTTTTCGGTCGCACCGTTCTTTGCGCGATCGGGGTCCGATCCGTCAAGTCATGGCCGCGATGGCACACTGGATGGTGCACCGGCCGAGCTTTCGACGGAGGTCCGGCCGCGCCGGGTGTCATCGGCGGTTGCGAACCTCACCGTCGAAGGCATCCCTTTGTACGGGCGCCCCGCGCGAGCGATCTTGACGGCTTTCTCGCTTACCCCGAGATCGCCTATAGTTTCGGTCGGCACCGAGAAAACGGCCAGAACCGCCCCCGGTTCGAAACATGACGCAACTGCGGCACGAAACGCTCAACGAGAAGGCCTACTCCGAGCTCAAGAGCAGCATCATGTCCGGCCAGGTCCTGCCGGGCGAAGTGCTCCGGATCCGCAATCTCGCCGATCGCTACGGCGTTTCCCCGACCCCGATACGCGAGGCGCTGAAGCAGCTCGTCGCCGAGCACGCGCTCGAAGTGCTGCCGAACCGCTCGATCATCGTGCCGCGGCTGAGCCGCACCAAGTTCGACGAGTTAACCCGCATCCGGCTTGCGCTCGAAGGGCTCGCCGCCGAGCTGGCGGCCAAGATGTCCGACGGAAAGCTCGTCTCGAACCTCGAGAAGCTCGATCGCCGGATGCACGATGCGACCGAACGGGAGAACGTCCAGGACTATCTCTGCCTGAACGAGGAGTTCCACTTTACCGTCTACAAGGCCAGCGCCTCGCCGAACCTGCTCAACTTCATCGAGGTGCTGTGGCTGCAGGTCGGGCCGTTTCTCAACAATCTCTTCAGGATTTGCAAGTTCGATTACGACGCGAACGCCTTCCATGGCGAGGTCATCCAGTCGCTCGTGAAGGGCGACGCGCGGGCCGTCGGCAAGGCCATCCAGAAGGACATTTCGGAATCGGCCGAGCATCTGCGGCGCTTTCTCGAACCGTGACGCCACCGCCAATTTTCCAGCCCAAGGAAACCGAGCGATGACAGAACGGCGCTCCGCCAGGCGCATCGGCTCGGGCGGGTCGGCCGAGACCTACTGGCTGCATCGGGATCATCTGCAGTCGGTCCGCATCACGACCGACGACACGGCGGCGATCGTCATGCGCGCCAACTACAAGCCCTATGGCGAGCAACTGCCAACGGTCTCAACGCTGCCCGACAGCAAGGCCTATATCGGCGAACGACAGGATGTCGAAACCGGTCTGATCTACCTGCACGTCCGCTACTACGACCCGGTGCTCGGGCGGTTCATACAGGCCGTTGCGGTTCTCCATCAGCGCGTGGCCCATATAACAGAGCTTGGCCGGCTGACCGCTCCCTTTGCGGTAGAGCCGCGCGTCGGGGTCGGTCATGCTCTGGTGCGTCTCGTTGGAGCGCTTCTCCTTGTGGAAGTCGCGTTCGGCGTTGCGGCCGGGCCCTTGCGGATCGTTGTCGCTGCCGTCCTTGCGGCGGATGCTTTTCAGCGAAGCCCACGCCTCGATCAGCGTGCCGTCGACCGAGAAGTGATCGGCCGAGATCAGCCGCTTGACCTTCGGCTGGGCCAGCACTGCGCGCAGGAACTTGGCCGCAATCTCGCCCGCCAGAAGCCGGTCCCGGTTCTTGGTGAAGCTCGAATGATCCCACGCCGGATCGTCCACGCCCAATCCCACGAACCAGCGGAACAACAAGTCGAACTCCATCCGCTCCATCAGCTGGCGCTCCGAGCGGATGCCGTAGAAGGCCTGCAGCAGCATCGCCCGCAAGAGCCGCTCCGGCGGGATCGACGGGCGCCCCAGCTTCGGCGGATAGAGTGCCGCGAAGTCCCTGCTGAGGTCATTCAGCGCTTGGTTGGCGATCTCCCGGATCGGCCGCAGCGGATGGTCCCGCCGAACCCGAGCTTCCAGGTCGACATACGAAAACAGAGACCCAGATTGTTCGTCAGACCCGCGCATCCTGCCCCCCAAGCTGCCGCTCAGAGCAGTGAATCACGCCAAGTCCCCCGCCGCTACGGACTTATTCAACAGCCTGCTAGCGTGCCATTGGCAAGCTAGTCGAGGCCGAGCGCCGATTTCTTGCGCCGGCTCCAGCTCTGGATGATCCGGTCGGTCACGATCGCGAGGATCGCCACGCTCAGGCCCGAGACCGCACCGTAGCCGGTATCGTTCCAGGTCAGCGCGACCATCACCTCCTGCCCCAGCCCCTTGGCGCCGACCAGGGCGGCGACAATCACCATGGCGAGCCCGAGCATGATAGTCTGGTTCAGCCCCAGCATGATCTCGGGCAGGGCCAGCGGGATTTTCACCTGCCAGAGCAGCTGTCGGCGCGTCGCGCCGAGCGCGCGCGCGGCCTCCACCACGTCGGGCGGCGCGTTGCGAATGCCGTGCTCGGTGTAGCGGATCGACGGCACGATCGCGTAGAGCACGACCGCGACTAGCGCGGTGAACTCGCCGACCAGGAAGACCATTACCGCGGGAATCAGGAACACGAAGATCGGCATGGTCTGCAGCGTGTCGTTGATCGGTCGCAGCAGGGCCGAGACGCGGTCGTTGGTCGCGGCCCAGATGCCGAGGCCCGATCCCGCAAAAAACGCGATCGCCACCGAAGCGGCGCAAAGCTGCACAGAAACCATGGCCGACTCCCAGACGCCGGTGATGACGATGAACAGCAATCCGACGACCGCGAACAGCGCCACCCGCCAGCCGCCGGTCTGGTAGCCGAGGAGCGCCACCGCCAGGATGAAGATCGGCCATGGGATGTTCGTGGTTCCGAAAAAATACACCGTCGCGAACCCGACCAGGCCGACGGCGGCACGCCAGCCCGCCACGCGTGCGATCAGGACGGCGCCGGCAAACACAAGAACGGCATAGATCGCCGCAGGGACCGGCCCCATCTCGAACCCCCAATAGCGCGGCCGCACGCTGTCGATCAGACCCATCTTGAGCGGCAGCAACAGGTAGAAGATCACCCACGACTTGATGGCGTTGGTCAGCCAGAAAAAGTTGACGGTGAACCATTCGACCGCGCGGTTCATGGCCTGCGCCGGATAGACGACCCAGGAATCCGGATAGCTGCGCAGATCCGGCCAGACGATGGCGGCCGCGCAATAGGCGAGCGCCAGCGCCAGCATGGTCCAGACGACGGTCATGCGCAGCCGGCGCGGCATCGGCGGCGCGCCGTCGGCGACCGGCTGGCCGGCAAAGCCGCGCGAGATGCGATCCATGATCATGGCGAGCAGCGCGATCACCAACCCGGAGAGCAGGCTCTCGCCGAACTGCGCCTTCTTCATCGTGGTGAAGACCTCGAGGCCGATATCGGGCGCACCGCCGACCATCGCCGCGATCACCACCATGCTGAGGCCCGCCATGATCGTCTGGTTGACGCCGATCAGGATCGTCGGCATCGAAGCCGGAAGCTGGACCCATTTCAGCATCTGGTTGCGCGTCGAGCCGGACATCTTCGCCGACTCTATCATCTCAACGGGCACGCGCTCGAGCCCGAGCATCACGTTGCGCACCATCGGCGGGATGGCATAAATCGCGCTCGCCACCATGCCAACCACCGGCCCGATCCCGAACAGCACCAGGATCGGAATCAGATAGGCGAAGGTCGGCACGGTCTGCATCAGGTCGAGCGCGGGATCGATGACGCGCCGTGCGGCCTTCGAGCGGAAACCGAGAATGCCGATCGCGAGCCCCGCGACCAGCGCGATGGGCACGGCAACGCCCGCCAGCGCCAGCGTATAGGCGGTTTTCTCCCAGTAGCCGACGACCACCATGTACATCATGGCAACCGCGCAGAAGAGCGCGAGCCGCCAGCCAGCAGCCACGAAGCCGAGCAGGCTGCACAGCATCACGGTGGTGAACCATGGCAGCCACTGCAGCAGATCGCGCAGCCATTCCAGCGGCCAACCCAGAAGCCAGGTGATGCCGCGGAACACGAAGCGTGTATGGGCCGTGAACCAGTCCATCGCGAGCTGGATCCAGGCGGCGATCGGCACCGCCCGATCGGGCGGTATCGCCGTCAGCGACGGGTCATCCCGGCTCCAGAGAAACAGCGCGACCGCAACCAGGCTTAGGGCGATCCAAGCCAACAGGCCCGGAGCGATCGCGGGCCGGCGGAGTGCCTCGCCCGCGCCGGCTGCAACGTCCGCGCCGTTCATCGCCTTGTCCGGGCCGCGAGCGCTTCGAGCACGTCGTCGGCCGTGATCTGCCCGACCAATCGGCCCGCCGCGTCGCAGACCGGCAGCGCGCTGCCGCGCCCCGCCAGTCGCGGCAGAATCGCCTCGATCGTTTCGGCAGCGGCGACGGCGTCGGACGGATTGCCCGCGCCGTTTGCCGGCCGGCAGATCGCGCCCGCCGTTACGACCTTCGCCAGCGGCACGTCGTGCGTAAACTCGGCGACGTAGTCGTCGACCGGATGCAGGACGATCTCCGCCGGGTTGCCGGTCTGAACGATCGCGCCCTCGCGCATGATGGCGATCCGGTCGGCGAGCCGGAGTGCTTCGAGAAAATCGTGCGTGATGAACACGATGGTCTTCTTGAGCACGCCCTGGATTCGCAGAAACTCATCCTGCATCTGCCGACGGATCAGCGGGTCGAGCGCGCTGAACGGCTCGTCGAGAAACCAGATGTCCGGTTCGACCGCGAGGCTGCGCGCAATGCCGACGCGCTGCTGCATGCCGCCGGAGAGTTCGCGCGGGAACGCCTTTTCACGCCCCGCCAGCCCGACCAGCTCGATCATCTCGCGCGCGCGCCGTTCGCGCTCGGCGCGCGACCTGCCCTGCACGCGCAGCGGATAGCCGACATTGTCGAGCACGTTCAGATGCGGCAGGAGCCCGAAACTCTGGAACACCATGCCCATCTTGTGCCGGCGCAGCTCGATGAGCTCGTCCTCGTTCTTGCCAAGCAGATCCTCGCCATCGATCAGGATGTTACCGGCGGTCGGTTCGATCAGCCGCGAGAGGCAGCGGATGATTGTGGACTTTCCGCTGCCGGAAAGTCCCATGATGACAAAGATCTCGCCCTTCGCGACCTCGAACCCGACATCGGCGACGGCAACGATGAGCCCTGCCTTGCGCAGCGCGGCACCCAGCACCGCCGGGTCTGCGGTCGTCCGCTGCTCGGCGAACACCGCTTCGGCGCGGTGACCATAGACTTTCCAGACATCGCGGCACGATATCTGGACCGGGCGCCCGTCGCTGTGCGCCACGGTCGGCGTCGGTTTGCTTGCTTCCGTCATGAAGCCATCCGACTCCGTAAAAGAACGGGGCGCAGGCGACCGGTCGAGGCCACCTGCGCCCACGGCAGTTCGATCAGACGACTGGCCGGCCTACATCGTGGCAGCGTCGACCCACGGCTGCCAGACCGCCTGGTTCTGGTCGACCCATTTTTTGGCGGCATCCGCGGCGGACATGCCTTCGACATCGACCAGCTTCATCAGCGGGCCCTGGTCGGCATTGGTGAACGTGAACGCCTGCAGGAACTTGTACGCGGCCGGATACTTGTCCTTGAAGCCCGGCCAGACGAACTTCTTGATCTCGGGGATCAGCGGGCCGCAATCGTAGGTCTTGTCGGGATTAAGCCCCCAAGCCGGATCCTCTTCGCAGGCGAGGTCGTAGGTCGGCAGCGTAACCGCCCTCAGTTCGTATTCCAGCGCCGCCCAGGTCGGCTCCCAGTAATAGACCAGCACCGGCTCGTGACGTGCGACCGCCGATTTGACCTCGGCAATGATCGCGCCTTCGCCGCCGGCGGGAACCGCAATGAGATCGAGCCCGAGCGCTTCGATCATCTTGCTGGTATCGGGGGTCCATTCCTCGGGATAGTCGACGATGCGACCCGACGGCACCGTCTCGGGCGTCGCGAAGATTTCGGCGCAATCCTTCAGCGCCTCCCAGTTCGGGAGGCCGGGGCACATGCCCTCCTCTTCGACATAGGCCGGGTACATCCACGCTTCCTGGCCCTTCAGGCCGAGCAGCCCGATGTCCTCAAGCTGACCGGCCGCGACCATGTCGTTGAACTGGAAGCGCGTGGTGACGAGCCACTGCTCTAGAAACGCATGGATCTCGCCATCGGCGACGGCCTGGAACAGCGGCACGTTCGTCGTGGTGACGTATTCGACGTTGTAGCCCATTCTGGTGAGAATCTCGCCCGCGACCTTCATCGTGATTTCCTGGCCGGTCCAGTCGAGCTGGCCAAGAACGATCGGATCGGTACTTTCCGGAACTTCGGCCTCGGCCGGAAGCGCGAAGGCGAGGCCGAGCGACAATGCGGTCGCCGCGATGAGGCCGCGGCCTGCGCACGCCTTTTTCACTGACGTCATCGATTCCTCCCTGTGGACCGGCGCGCCGGTCTGTTGTCAAAACAGGCGAGCGAGTTACGCTCGCTCTGACCGTTGAGCCGATCCGTTGTTGAATTTTTTCGCTCGGACCGGCGCACACCGGCCCGCTTGTCGAGCCAGTGGTATACCTGTAATACCAGTTCAGTTTATCGCGCCGGTGCGTTTTGTCAACGACCGGCGCGGCGCGAGCGCGCCGCGGCGGCGATCGCTGCATGGTCTTGCTCTTGGGGCGACATGAAAATCCGATCCGTCGATGCGTTCGTTCTCGCCGGAAGCGGCCAGCAGGGCGCTTACGGCGCGCCCTATGCGTCGATCGTCCGCGTTGGAACCGACGACGGCATCGTCGGATACGGCGAAACCGACAGCATGCCGGGCGTCGTTCGCGCCATCGTGGAGGCGCCCTATCTGAACGAGATGATGAGCGGTTTGCGCGCGCTGCTGATCGGCGAGGACCCGCGCGACACCGAGCGGCTCTGGGCGCTCATGAGGCGCGGCACCCTGAACTATGGCCGCGACGGCACGACCCGGCACGCGATGGCAGCGGTCGACATTGCGCTTTGGGATATCAAGGGCAAGGCAGCCGGCAAGCCGGTTCATGCGCTGCTCGGCGGTGCGCGACGCGACCGGCTGCGCATTTATGCGAGCCATCCGCTCGGCAAAACGCCGGGCGAAAGTCGCGACCATGCAAGCCGCCTGGTCGAACTGGGTTTCGGCGCAGTCAAGTTCGGTTGGCATCCGCTCGGTCCGGATCCCGCCGGCGACACCGCGATCGTCCGCGCGCTGCGCGAGGGTGCCGGCGACGGCGTCGACATCCTGATCGACGGCGGCATGGCCTGGGATGTGCCCGCCGCGATCGATCGCTGCCGGCGTTTTGCCGAGTTCGGCATCTACTGGCTCGAAGAGCCGCTCGCGGCCTACGACATGTGCGGCTACGCGGCGCTGAAGCGCGCGGTCGATACGCGCATCGCGGCCGGCGAGCTGGCTTCCTCCTTCGACGAGCTCGCGCGCCTCGCCGGGAGCGGCGGCGTCGACGTGCTGCAGGTCGACCTGTCGCGCACCGGGCTGACCGAGGCCATGCGGATTGCCGAAACCGCCAACGCACTCGGCATCCCCTGCGTCAACCACACCTACAGCTACGATCTCAACCTGGCGGCGTCGCTGCATTTCATGGCGGCGATCGAGCAGGCCTCGCTCTGCGAGTACCAGGTCACGCCGAACGAAATCCGCGACCGGCTGGTGACGGAGCGTCTGCGGCCGGTCGATGGCTGGATCGCGGTGCCGGATGCGCCGGGGCTGGGTGTTATCGTCGACGATGCCGCCCTCGATCGGTTCCGGGCCGATCGATGAACGCGCCCATGTCCCAGGTTTTGCGGTTCGCAATCACCCGGCGCCCGCGCCATACTCGGCGCGCCGCGGCCGGCAACTACCATCCGCAGGGCGAGATCGGGTCATGAGCGAGCGCTATCTCGAGGGTCGGACCGCCTGGGTCACGGGCGGCGCGTCGGGCATGGGTCGCGCCAGCGCTATCCGGCTGGCGCAGGCCGGCGCCAACGTGGCGATCGGCTCGCTGGTCGGCAGCCAGCGTTCGGTCGTGCTCAAGGACCAGAACGTCCATACGCCCGATGACGTTCGCCTTGCCGAAACGAAGGCGGAGATCGAATCGCACGGCGTGCGCGCGTTGGCGATGCCGCTCGACGTCTGCTCGGACCAACCGGTCCGTGCCGCCTACGACGCCATTGTCGCCGCCTTCGGGCGCATCGACATTCTGATCAACGCCGCCGGCACCTCGGCGCGCAAGCTGATCGCCGATCATCCCGACGAGATCTGGCACCGGATGATCGATACCAACCTCAGCGGTCCGTTCCGGACCATCCGGCTGTGCTTCCCCGGCATGGTCGAGCGGCGCTGGGGCCGCATCGTCAATTTCGCCTCGACCGCGGCGAACACCGGTTACGTGCGCCACAGCGCCTATTGCGCGTCGAAATCCGGCCTGCTCGGGCTGACGCGCTGCGTCGCGCTCGAGGGCGCACCGCATGGCGTGAGCTGCAACGCGATCAATCCCGGTTTCGTCGCGACCGACAGCAACTACTCGGCCAGCCGCCAGGAAATCGAAATCGCCGGGCTCGATATCAGCGTCGAGGAATATCGCGCCGGCATCGCCGCGACCCTGCCGCAGAAGCGCTTCCTCGCGCCGTCGGAAGTCGCGGCGCTGGTCGCCTTCCTCTGTCGCGACGAGGCCTACGGCATCACGGCCGAAGACATCACGATCGCGATGGGATCGCTCTGGTAGGACGGTCATGAACGCATCGCCCAACCGACCAAAATTGGCTTTCTGGCTCGAGACCGAAAGCCAGGCCGCCTGCGAGCTGGGCGCACTGGTCGGCTACGACGCGGTCATTCTCGACATGGAGCACGGCACGCTCGATGCCATCGCCGCCGACCGGCTGATTCCCTATGCCGCGTCGCTCGGCCTGACGGTTTATTCGCGCGTGGCGCGCGCCGAGCGCGTCGAGATCCAGCACGCGCTCGATTCCGGCGCCGACGGCGTGATCCTGCCGCAGATCCGCAATGCGCAGCACGCCGCCGAAGCCTGCTCCTATGCCAAGTATCCGCCGCTCGGCACGCGCGGCGTCGGCTACAGCCGCACCATGAAATATGCCGGCACCGACGACGCGTTCTTTGCCGCCGAGAACCGGCGCGTCGCCTGCCACCCGATGATCGAAACGCCGACCGCATTGGTAGAGGTTCGGGCGATCGCGGCGCTGCCGACCGTCGACGGTCTGTTCATCGGACCCAGCGATCTCTCGATGACGCGCGGCCGCGGCGTGTTCAAGGCGACCGGTGATGACCGCGCGGACGTTCGCACGATTGCCGCGGCAGCGACTTCTGCCAAAAAAATCTGGGCGATGCCGGCGCCGGGTGGTGCCATGTTCTCGCTCGCGCGCAAGCTCGGTGCGGATTACGTCACTGTCTCCGACGATCTCACGGCATTGCGCGCCGGGCTCGAGGCCGGCTTCGATGTTTCCCGGAAAGCCGGCAAGCCATGACCGAACGCTTCCTCGACGGTCGCACGGCCTGGGTGACCGGCGGCGCCAGCGGCATGGGCCTCGCGATCGCCAAGGGTCTCGCTCGCGCCGGCGCCAACGTCGCGATCGGATCGCTGCTCGAAGGCGGCAAGCTGCCCGATGGGGCCTATGCCGCGCGGCCCGACCGGCAGACGCTCGACAAGGCCGTTGCCGCCATTCGCGCCGGGAACGTCCGCTGCCATGCCGGCAATCTCGACGTGCGCGACGACGCCTCGGTCGATGCTTTTTACGCCGAAACGGTCGCGGCGCTCGGGCCCGTCGACATTCTGGTCAACGCCGCCGGCGTCTCCGCGCAGGAAGAGATGATCGGCCACAGCGACGAGATCTGGTACACGGTGCTCGACATCAACCTGACCGGAAGCTATCGCACAATCCGGCGCTGCATGGGTGCGATGATCGATCGCCGCTGGGGCCGGATCGTCAACATCGCCTCGACCGCCGCCAATGTCGGCTGGCCCCGTCACAGCGCCTATTGCGCGTCGAAATCGGCGCTGCTCGGCCTGACGCGCTGCGTCGCGCTCGAAGGCGCCGAGTACGGTGTCACCTGCAACGCAATCAATCCCGGCTCGGTCGGTACCGAGATGATGCGACTCGGATCGCTGCGGCGCATCGCGCAGGGCGGCCAGGGCACGACGGTCGAAGAGAATTTCGCGAAGATTGCCGCGTCGATGCCGCAGAAGCGCCTGATCGACCCGAACGAGATTTCGGCGCTGACGATCTTCCTGTGCCGCGACGAGGCGCTGGGCCTCACCATGGAAGACATCACCGTCTCGGGTGGTGCGCTGTGGTAATGCCTGTCGGGAATCACGCATGAAGATAAGCGAGATCAAGGTCACGATCGTCAACGTGCCGTTCGTGGCGCCGATCCGCTGGTCGGGCGGCGCCAACGAGGACTGGACGCGGCTGGTCGTCGAGATGCGCACCGATGACGGGCTCGTCGGCCTCGGCGAAACGCTCGGCGGCAGCGTCACCAAGACGCTGATCGACACCGAGATCGCGCCGATGTTCCTGGGCGAAAACCCGTTTGACATCGAGCGCATGATCGCGAAGGCGACGTTCGTGCCGCTCTACTACGGCAAGTGCGGCTATTGCGCGATCGCCGGGCTGGAACTCGCCTGCTGGGACCTGATGGGCAAGGCGACGGGCCAGCCACTGTGCCGGCTGCTCGGCGGTCGGCTGCGCGAGGAAGTTCCGTTCGCGGCCTATGTCTATCACCGCAATGCGAACCGCCAAGGCGAAGGCCGCGTCGACACGCTCGACGATGTCGTGGCCCGCGCAGTGGAACTGGTCGGCACGCACGGCTTCGGCACGATCAAGTACAAGGGCGGCGTCAAGACGGCGTCGGAGGAAATCGTGATCCTGCGCGCGCTGCGGGCGCGGTTCCCGAAGGCGAACCTGCGCTACGACCCGCAGGCGATCTACTCGCCGGCAACCGCCATCCGCATCGGCAAGGCGATCGAGCCGCTCGACCTCGAATATTACGAGGATCCCTGCTGGGGCAATGTCGGCATGGCGCGCGTGCGCGAGAAAGTTGCGATCCCACTGGCCAGCAACATGGCGACGATCGACCTCGACAGCACGGCGGAGGGCCTGTCGCTCGGTTCGGTCGACGTGATCCTCGGCGACATTTTCGAATGGGGCGGGATTTCCAGCATCCTGAAGCTGCGCGGCGCCTGCGAGATGTTCCAGGTGAACCTCAACTATCACAGCGCCGCCGAGCTCGGCATTGCGACCGCCGCCTATTTGCACGTCGCCGCCTCGGCGCGGGCGCTGCCGCACGCGCTCGACACGCATGTCACCGAACTGGCCGTCGACATCGTGAAGCCGGGAACCATCGCGCTGACGAAGCAGGGCACGATGAAAGTGCCCGACGGGCCGGGGCTCGGCATCGAGCTCGATCCCGACCGGTTCGCCGCCGCCGCCGAGGCCTATCTGAAGCAGGGCGACAAGAGCGTTTATGCCGAGGACGAGGCGCGCCAGGGCGTCATCCCCGTGAAGTCGATGCTCTAGGCGCCAACGCGAGGTTCGAGCCCGCCATGAAGATCACCGGCATCGAAACAATCTGCCTCTCCTACAAGATGCCGTACGCGCTCACCTATGCGCGGGGCGAGTACGACACGCGCGAGGCGCTGCTCGTGAAGGTGCACACCGACGATACCGACATTGTCGGCTGGGGCGAGGCGGCGATGTGGGGCGGGCCGCATGCCGTGAGCGTTGCGGTGATCGAGAAGGAGATCGCGCCGCTGGTGATCGGACAGGATCCGCGCCGGCCGGAATATCTCTGGGAGAAGGTCTACCAGGAGGCCTACTACCACGGCCGCAAGGGCATCCTGCTCGCCTGCCTTTCGGGCATCGACATCGCGCTCTGGGACATCGTCGGCAAATGCGCCGGCCAGCCGCTCTGGCGCTTGCTGGGCGGGTTCGGGCGACCGCTCACCGCCTACGCTTCGGCCGGCTATTACCGGCGCGACTACAACCTCGACGCTTTCGCCGCCGATGTCGGCAAGGCGCGCAAGGCCGGACTTCGCGGCTACAAGATGAAGATCGGCAATATTCCGCAGGTCGTGCATGGCGGCGTGCTCGATGCCGTGCCGATGCGCCGCAGTTTCGCCGACGACATCGCCCGCATCGAAACCGCACGCGAGGCGATCGGCAGCGACCGCAACCTGATGTGCGATGCCAACACCTCGCTCAGCTCGCGCATGGCAATGCGCTACGCCGCCGAGCTCGAGAAACTCGACGTGCGCTGGTTCGAGGAACCGACCCAGCCCGAAGACGTCGAGGGCTGCGCGGAGCTGGCACGCCGCACGCGCGTGCCGATCGCGGGCTTCGAGACCGAGACCAGCAAGTACCAGTTCGCGCGGCTGATCGATGCGGGTGCGATCCAGGTCGTGCAGCCCGATGTCGTGCAGGTCGGCGGCATCAGCGAGGCGCGCAAGATCGCGCACTATGCGCAGATGCGCCACCTCGCCTTTACCGGCAAGATCTACAGCAGCGCGGTCAGCGTCGCTGCAACGCTCAACCTGCTCTACGCGCTGCCGAACGCGGACTATTTCGAATGCGACCAGGATCCCAATCCGCTGCGCGACGAAATCCTGCGCAAGCCCATGTTCCATCTCGATGACGGCATGGCGAGCGCGACCGACGCGCCGGGCCTCGGTCTCGACATCGACGAGACGAAACTGGCGCGCTGGCGCGTCGAACCCTGAGCTCTTGCCTCAGAATGTGCCGGGATAACTGCCGCCGTCGAGCAGCAGGTTCTGGCCGGTGATGTAGCCGGCCTGCGCGCTGCACAGGAACGCGCAGGCCGCACCGAACTCCGCCGGCGTGCCGAAGCGACCCGAGACCTCGGCGTCCTTCCAGACACGATACTGCTCGTCAAGGGAGCGACCCGCCTGCTTCGCCTGATGCGCGGCACTCTCTCGCAGCCTGTCCGTATCGAAGGAGCCGGGAAGCAGACCGTTGATGGTGACGTTGTGGGCCGAGCATTGCCGCGCGAGACCGGCGACGAATCCCGTCAGACCGGAGCGTGCGGCGTTCGACAGGCAGAGATAGGTGATCGGCGCCTTCACCGCGGACGAGGTGATGTTGACGATGCGCCCGAAGCGCCGCTCGATCATGCCGTCGAGCGTGGCCCGGATCAGCTCGATGGCGCTCAGCATGTTGTTGTCGATCGCGCGCAGCCAGTCGTCGCGCTGCCAGTCGCGAAAATCGCCGGGCGGCGGTCCGCCGGCATTGTTCACCAGTATATCGGGGTTCGGGCAGGCGTCGAGCAGGGCCTTGCGCCCTGCCGGTGTCGTGACGTCGGCTGCCACCGCCTGCACCGTCCTGCCCGCGCGGCGGATTTCGTCTTCCGTGCGCGCGAGCACCGTCGCATCGCGACCGTTCAGCGTGACATGGACGCCCTCGGCCGCGAGCGCCATCGCGCAGCCTCGTCCAAGTCCGCGGCTCGACGCGCAGACGATGGCCTTGCGTCCTGCGATACCCAAATCCATGCTCGCGCTCCTTCTCCCATGCGTGCGGCCGCTTGCCCGCAACAGGATCATGGCGGCCGGCGCGCCGGAGAGAAAGCGGTGTCGTCGTCGTGGCGGCACGACCGATCGATGGAGGAGCGCGCCGGCGATGGCGGATGCGGCAGACGAGGCGGCAGCCATCATTGCGGAAAATCGCCTGACCCGACGGCGGTTGCCGTCGCTGCCGGCGGAATGCCGCCCGCGCGACGAAGTTGCCGCCTATCGCGTTCAGAACCGCGTCCACGCGCGGCTTCGCGAGGCCGGCTGGGGCGACGTGACCGGCCACAAGATCGGCTGCACGACCGACATCATGCAGCGCTATCTCGGCATCGACCGTCCCTGTGCCGGCGGCGTTCTCTCCCGCAACGTGCGGCAGCGCAGCGGCGATTTCCGCGTCGGGGATTTCTGCCGAGTCGGCGTCGAGTGCGAACTGGTCGTGCGCCTGTCGGACGACCTGCCGGCGCGCGCCACGCCATACGAGCGCGACGCGGTCGCGCCGGCGATCGGGAGCTGGATGGCCGGGATCGAGATCGTCGACGACCGCTATGTCGACTATCGCGCGCTCGACGTCTGGACGCTGGTGGCGGACGATTTCTTCCAGGCCGCCTGCGTGCTGAGCGACGAATGCCGAGATCCGGTCGATCCGTTTGCGGTCCGCGGTCGCATGAGCATCAACGGCGAGCCGGTCGGCGGGGGTACCGGCCGCGACATTCTCGGGGATCCGCTGGCGGCGCTGGCATGGCTCGCAAACGCGCGCATTCGCGAAGATCGGCTGTTGAAGGCGGGTGAATTCGTCTTCCTCGGCAGCATGGCTCGGACGCAATGGGTGTCGCCGGGCGATCGCGTCACGGCCGCCCTCGACGGCATCGGCCGAGCAGAGGCGCTGTTCGTCTAATACGGGCGCGCCGTTGCTTTGTCAGGTGACCGGAAAGCGCTGCCGTATCTCGTCGACTTGGGCCGCCGTCAGGCAACGGACCGCATGCCCACGCAGCATCAGAAACAGCCGCGCCGTCTCTTCGAGCTCTTCGATCGCATGGATCGCCGTGTCCAGCGAGCTTCCCGCGACGACTGGCCCGTGGTTGGCCAACAGCATCGCGAGGTGACGGCTCGCCCGCTCGCCCACCGCGGCAGCCAGCTTCGGATCGCCGGGCGGAAAATATGGTACAAGCGGCAGTCGGCCAACCCGCATCAGGTAGTAGGCAGTCAGCGGTGGCAACACGTCGACGGGATCGATGCCTTCGAGGCAGGAGACGGCGACCGAATGCGTGGCGTGCAGGTGGACGACGGCGCGCGCCGTCTGCCGCTCGCGGTAGAACGCGAAATGCAGCATCTGTTCCTTGGTCGGCGGGTCACCGTCGATGTGGCAACCATCGGCGTCGAAACGTGCAAGCCGTGCCGGGTCGAGACAATCAAGGGCAACGTTTGTGGGCGTCATCAGCCAGCCGTCGTCGAGCCGGGCACTGATGTTGCCCGTGCTCCCGAAGGTCAGACCTCGCCGAAGGAGCGAAGCGCCATGGCGGCAAATCTGCTCGCGAATGTCGCTCACGGTCATCGGATCATCCTGAACGCTTTGTCGAAGAAGGCGGGCGAGCCAAAATTGCCGGATTTCAGCGCAAGCGCGAGCGGTGGCGTTTCCTCGGAAACGGTCCATGGGACGCCGGGCTCGATCTGCGGTCCGATTCGCAGCGTTGTGACACCGAGACGACCGACCACTGCACCGGCGGTCTCGCCACCGGCGACGATGATGCGCCGGGCGCCATGCCCGACAAGCGTCGCTGTAATCTCGGCCAGAACCAGTTCCACCGCAGTAGCGACCGTATGTCGGTCGTATGCAGCCTGGATTGTAGCCAGCTCGCCCGGAGACGCGCTCGAAAAAACAAGCATAGGCCTTCCGGGGGCGCTCGATCGAAAGAACGCCACCGCCTCGCCGACGATGTCATCGCCTGACATAATTCTTGCTGCATCGATCCGCAACGCGTTGGTACCTGGCTCGATGTGCGCAACCTGCGCGCGCGTCGCCTCCGAACAGCTGCCGGCAACGATCAGCTCTGATCCGTCGGGAATCTCGAACCGGTCCGGAACCCCGCGCGACCGCAAGGCGCCCGCGCGGCGGAAATTGTCCGGCAGCCCGAGCGCGACTCCAGAACCGCCGCTGATCAGCGGCGCTTGCGCGCAGGCGCAACCGATGGCGCGCAGGTCGTCGTCATCCAGGGCATCTACAATGGCCGCCTGGATTCCGTCCGCAACGAGTGCGCCCAATGCGCGGGCGATGGCGGCAGGACCCTGTCGCACGCAAGCGTGGCCGACGAGGCCGACGCGCGCCCGCGATTGACGCGCCAGAACGCGGACGAGGTCGGCGTCGGTCATCGGGGTCAAGGGATGGTTCCGCATGCTCGATTCGGAAAGCAGGCGGTTTCCGACAAACAAATGGCCCTGATAGACGGTGCGGCCATTTTGCGGGAAGGCGGGGCAGACCACCGTGATCGCAGAACCGGTTTCGGCCGCTAGAGCGTCGATGACCGGTCCGATGTTGCCGCGATCGGTCGAATCGAATGTTGAGCAGTATTTGAACAGGATCTGTTGCGCACCGGCACGCCGAAGCGCCGCTGCTGCAATCATTGACTGCGCAACCGCTTCGTCGGGCGGGATAGTGCGAGTCTTGAGCGCGACCACGATAGCGTCGACGAAATCCGAAGGCAGCTTGCCTCCGGGCAACCCTATCGTCTGAATCGTTCGCATCCCGCCGCGGACCAGTGTGTCGGCAAGGTCAGCGGCCCCGGTAAGATCGTCAGCGATGCAACCGAGAAGCATGGAGTTGCCGCAACTACGGCTATTGTCAAATCACCCTTGGTATAACTAGTATGCCACGTGTGGGCAACAAGCTTGCATGGTCGGCAATTCGGAGTCCGGCTACACTGCCGCCGATAGTCGCTGGAGGGCGCGCGCCGATGGCGCCTCGTGACGCGAAGGAGCCTATTGTGCGTGCGAACGAGGCTGTCGCCGTCAGACCGGTCAAGCGCCGGCGACTGTCGGACGACGTTCGCGCGGAAATCGAGCGGCTGATCGCCAGCGGCGCCTATGCGCCCGGCGACCTGCTGCCATCGGAGCGTGAGTTCATGGAACGGTTCGGCGTCGGTCGCCCGGCGATCCGCGAGGCGTTGTTCGGCTTGCAGAAGACAGGGCTCGTGGCTCTCACCAGCGGCGCGCGGGCGTGCGTTACTGCGCCCTCCGCCGATCGCATCATCTTCGAATTGTCCGGTGCGGCGAAGTATTTTCTTTCCACTGACGAGGGCGAGCGTGCGTTTCAGGATGCGCGGATGTTCTTCGAGATCGGTCTCGCACGAAATGCCGCGATGAATGCGACGGCGGAGCAGATCGCACAACTTGCGCGGGCCCTCGAAGCGAACGCAGCCGCGATGGACAACATTGATGATTTCCAGCGCACGGATGTTGCGTTTCACCACCAGCTCGCAGTGATCTCAGGAAACCCGATATTCCGGTCGATCCATGACGCGATCGAAGCCTGGCTTCTGCAACAGCGGAAAGTCTCCCTCATGATCCCCGGCGCGCTGCGGACCGCGCACCGGTTTCACCGGCAGATCTACAAGGCGGTTGCGGCCCATGATCCTGAGCGGGCGGAAGCCGCCATGCGCAGTCATTTGCGATCGGTCGCGGAGTATTACTGGCGCGCGCGCCGCGACGCCTCCTGAACCATCGCCGTTCTGCCCTCGCGGCACACCGCCGCTAATGTCGATCCGGCGCGATTGACAAGCCATTCGTTCCGGTGGATAAACTGGTATAATAGGTATACCAACGTTGCCCGGCATCGTCCGGGCGGTCCAGCGGGGCAGTCAGGCTTGCTCACAATCATCGTCGAGTTCGAGGTCGACCCGGCGAACCGCGACCGGCTTCTCGACCTGCTGAGCGAGAACGCAGGACAGTCCGTGGCGCGCGAGCCGGGCTGCCTGCAGTTCGACATCGCCACGCCGCTCGGGTCCGAGGGCGCTGCCACGATCGTGCTCTACGAGATCTATGCCGATGAGGCGGCCTTCGCAGCGCATCTTGCGTCGGCGCATTACCTCGCCTTCGCGCGTGCAGCCGATGCGTTGGTCCACGCCAAACAGGTTCGCCGGCTCCGGCTCGACTGGTCGAACCTTCATACCAGTATCGACAAGGTGCGCAAAAATGTCGGCTAGTCGTCGTGTCGCGATGAGCGGCGATTTCCTCAATCAGGACGGAACGCCGGTCTACCCGCAGTTCGATGTCGGCCCGCTGCTGGCACGCCCGGATATCGAGCTGGTCTATCTCGACAACACGCCGGTCATCGACGGTCGCCAGGTCGAAAATGCCGATGCCCTGATCATCTCCGATCCGCGCATCACCGCCGACAGTTTCCATCGCAACGGACGGCTCGCGATCATTGCGCGCTTCGGTGTCGGTTACGACAAGGTCGACGTCGAGGCGTGCTCGCGCAATGCCGTGGCGCTCACCATCACGCCCGATGGCGTGCGTCGACCGGTGGCGGTTGCGATCCTGACGCTGATGCTGGCGCTCACCGGGCGGTTCGTCGAAAAGCAGCGGCTCGGCCGCATGGGACCGGACGGCTGGAATCAGGCGACGGATTTTCACGGCACCGGCCTGGTCGGCAAGACGCTGGGTTCGATCGGCCTCGGCAATATCGGGGCCGAGATGTTCCGGCTGGCGGCGCCGCTGAACATGAAAGGCATCGCCTACGATCCGTTCGTCGATGCTGCGACCGCACGGAGCCTCGGCATCGAGTTCGCGGATCTCGAGACGGTCATCCGCCGGGCGGACATCCTGACGGTCAACTGCCCGCTAGTACCGGCGACGCGCTACCTGATGAACGCCGAGCGGATCGCGCTGATGAAGCCGACGGCCTATCTCATCAACACCGCACGCGGCGGCATCGTCGACCAGGCCGCGCTCACCGCGGCGCTGAAGGCGCGGCGCATTGCCGGTGCCGGCCTCGACGTGCTCGAGGTCGAACCGCCGGCGCCCGACGATCCGATCCTTACGCTCGACAACGTGATCATTACGCCGCACGCGCTCTGCTGGACCGACGAGTTGTTCGCCGGTTGCGCCAGGAACGCCGTCGATGCGGTCCTTGCCGTGCTCGACGGTCGTGAGCCGCGCGGCCTCGTCAACACCGAAATCGTGCGCAATCCCGCCTGGCGCAGGAAGCTCGACGCGTTTGGCGTCCGGACCCGCGCAGGCGCCTGACCGTATCTCGCTGCCCCGGTTCAGCGCATCTGCCGCTAAATACCGGGGTCACTGAAGGAGGACCAAATGACGAAGCGCATGTTCCACGGAACCGAAACATCCCGCCGCACGATCCTGCGCGCGGCCGGCGCGACCGGAATCGCAGGCGGGCTCTGGCCGACCTTTCGTACGCCGGCTTGGGCCCAGAGCGGCGAGATCACCATTATGACCTGGGAGGGTTACGATTTTCCCGACGTGCTTGCGGCATGGAAGGCCGAGCATGGCATCGAGGTGACTGGCATCTACATGGGTTCGCACGACGATATCCAGGCCAAGATCCTGGGCGGCGGCGGTGCCGGGCTCGACCTCATCACCTACGGCTCATCGTACAAGCAGCTCTACAGCACGCTCGGCATCCTGGAGCCGATCGACGAATCGAAAATCCCGAACATCGGCAACCTGCTGCCCTTCTTCGGCTCCGATGCGCAGAATATTTGGGTCGATGCGGACGGAACGCGCACCGGTGTGCCCTGCGACTGGGGTGCCGTCGGCATCTCCTACGATTCGAGCGTCATCGCCGATGCGCCGACCTCGTACGACATCCTGTTCGACCCGCAATTCACCGGCAAGGTGGGCATGCCCGACGATCCGCTCGGCGCGTACGGTCAGGCCGCACGCGTGCTCGGCCTCAATTCGGGCCGCATGACCGAGGACGATTTCATCACCGTGACGAACTGGTTGAAGGATCTTGCGAAGCAGACCAACGGCGTCTCGGCATCCTACGGCGACGTTTCCTCGCGATTCATTTCGGGCGACATCGCGCTCTCGTTCCTGGGCTGGGCGGCCTATAAATCCTTCGCCAGCGATGCCGGCAAGACCACGATAGAAACAGTCTGGCCGGAAAATGGCGGCGGCCTCGCCTTCTCGAACGCCTATGCGATTCCGCCAGGCGTCGACAATCCCGATGCCGCCTATGCTTTCATCAACGAAACGCTGCGGCCGGAAATTCAGGCCGCAATGGCGACGGCTCTGGTCGGTGGCGTTGTCGTATCCGGTGCTGCGGAACTGCTCGATCCGGGCCTGGCACAGCTCTATCCCTATGACGCGCTCGACGAATTCTTCATGCTGGCGCCGCTTCAGGAAGACCCGCCGCTCGAATCGACCGAGTTCGTGACACGGGAACGCGTTTTGACGGCCTGGCAGGAGATCAAGTCGGCCGGCTGACGCGGCGTGCGATACGGAGCGTGACGGGCATGACCGCCGGCACGTTTGCGCGCCCGAAGATCGGACCGGTGCTGTTGTTGCTGCCGCTGGCGGCACTGGTCCTTCTCTTCTTCCTGGCGCCCCTCGCCGTCTTCGTGGTTTACAGCGTCATGACCGCAAGACTGTTCGCGGTCGCCTGGCCGTTGACGCTGGAAGCCTATCGCCTCGCGCTGACATCCCCGCTCAACCTCGAGCTGGCGATCAACTCGATCGCCATCGGCGTCATGACGGCCACCGTTTCGGTGCTCTGCTCGCTGCCGGTCGCCTATTGGCTGCGCTATCGCGCCGGCCGCTGGCAGTTGCCAGTGCTGTTCCTGGTGACCGCCTCGATGTTCGCCAGCTACCTGGTGCGGATCTATGCCTGGCGGACGATCCTCGGTGCGAACGGGCTGGTCAATCGCACGCTCATGGAACTCGGCCTGATCGACGAGCCGTTGGGATTTCTGTTGTTCAACTGGTTCTCGGTCGTGGTCGCGCTGGTCCATATTTTCCTGCCTTACGTCATCCTGGTGTTCTTCGCGGCCCTGCGGCCGCTGACGCCTGCCTTTCTCGAAGCTGCGCAGGATCTCGGCGCCGATAATTTGTCGCGCTGGCGACGCATCATCGTGCCGCTGATGACGGCGCCCATCGTGAGTGCCTTCCTCTTCGTGTTCGTCCTGTCAGCAGCCGACTACATCACGCCGCAACTGATCGGCGGCACCGGCGGCCAGATGCTTGGCGTCCAGATCCAGACCGGTTTCAAGGCGATCGGAAACTGGCCGCTGGGTGCTGCGACTGCCCTGCTGATGCTGATCGCCTTTCTCGGCCTCTATGCGATCGCACAGGCCGCCCTGCGGGCGAGCGGTCTCGACCGGTTGCGCTGGGCCTCATGATGCGTGCTGCCGATCGGAGTCCGTTCTGCGCGGGCATGACGGGCGCCACGCTGATCTTCCTCTATCTGCCGCTGGCGATCGTCGTGCTGTTCAGCTTTCACGCGGTGCCGTCGCTGTCCTTTCCGTTCGCCGGTTTCTCGCTGCGCTGGTACCGCGAGGTCTTCGCCTCGGCCGAATTCATGGACTCGGTGCGCAACTCGGCAATCGTCGGTGCGGCCTGCGCGCTGACGACGCTCGTTCTCGGCACCATGGCCGCCTACGGCCTGACCCGCGTCTCGCCGCGCCTGCAGGCGCTGGCCGGGCTCCTGTTCTTCGTGCCGATCACCCTGCCCGGCCTGTTCCTCGGCCTCGCTCTGCTGGTGTTCTTCGCACAGGCGAAGATCTCGCTGTCGCTTGCGACCGTAGTCGTCGGACATCTGATTTTCGTCTTCCCGTATTTTCTGCTCGTCGCCCGCGCCGCGCTCGACCGGCTCGACAGTGCGCTCGAGGAAGCGGCCGCCGATCTCGGCGCCACGCCCTGGCAGGTTTTCTGGCGGGTGACGATGCCCCAGGTCTGGCCGGTGCTGGCGGGCGCAACCGCGCTCGCCTTCGCGCTCTCGGTCGACGAGTTCGTGATCACCTTTTTCGTCATAGGACCGCAATCGACGCTGCCGATGTATATCTGGTCCAGCCTGCGGCGCACGATCGACCCTTCGATCAACACGGTGTCGTCGCTGCTGCTGCTGCTGTCGCTCCTGCTGTTCGCTGTCGCCTTTGCGTTGACAATGTGGAAACGTCCGGGCCGAAGATGGCAGTGACAGACATTCCCGACGCGGACGCTCTGCGGATCAGCGGCGTGAGCCATCGTTTCGGCAATACGCCGGTCTTGCGGAATGTTGATCTCGCGATCCGCGACGGCGAGTTCGTGACGCTGCTCGGTCCGTCGGGCTGCGGCAAGACTACCCTGCTCCGCGTCGCGGCCGGCTTCGTCCGGCCCGACGTCGGAACGATAGAAATTGGCGGTATCGACGTGACGTCGGTGCCGCCGCACCGGCGGCCGGTCAACATGGTGTTCCAGCGCCCGACCCTGTTTCCCCATCTCGATGTCGGCGGCAATGTCGCGTTTGGACTGCGGCTCGCGCACGTGCCGGATGAGAAGATCCGGCGTCGCGTCCGCGAGACGCTCGAACTGGTGCGACTCGGTGGATACGAATCGCGCCGCAGCCACGAACTGTCGGGTGGACAGATGCAGCGCGTTGCGCTCGCGCGCGTGCTGATCGCGCGCCCGCGCGTGCTGCTTCTCGACGAGCCGCTCTCGGCGCTCGATCTCGCGATCCGCCTGGAGATGGAAGAAGAGCTGCGCCGCCTTCATCGCGAGACCGGCACCACCTTCGTCTACGTCACGCACGATCAACGCGAGGCGCTGGCGCTCTCGGACCGGGTCGCCGTGCTCAACAATGGGTGCATCGAGCAGATCGGTCCACCCAATGCCATCTATCGCAACCCGGCAACGCCCTTCGTCGCGCGCTTCGTGGGCGATGCCAATGTCGTGCCGGTCGAACTGGTGTCGGCGGGCGGCACCCCGGCGGCGCATATCGGGACCGCCACGCTGCGATTGGCAGCGCCGCCGCCGCAAACGGGTCGCGCCTTTCTCGTGCTGCGACCGGAAGCGATCCGCTTGACCCCGCAACCGGGCCCGGCCGGTGCGCTGAGCGGGCGCATCACCGATTTTTCCTATCGCGGCGCCGCGCACGCCTATCGCGTCGCAGTCGACGGACTGGCGGAGGCTCTCAAGGTCGAGATGGCGGCCGACCGGGCACCGCCGCTGGCGATCGGGGAGACGGTCGCCATCGCATGGGATCCCGCGGCTGCTATCCTGCTGTCGCGGGAAACCTGAAACGCTCAAACTGGCCGAGTCCGGTGCAAGGCCTGAAAAGACGAAGGAGCCCACCGTGGAGAGATCGGGCAAAGAAGCGAGAATTTCGATCGGTTGCTGGCTCAATACGCCGAGCCTGTTTGCCTGCGAGATCATGGCGGCGGCGGGTTACGATGCCGTGTTTCTCGATGGCGAGCACGGCATTCTCGGCCCGCACGACATCGACCGTCTGACGGCACTCGGCAAGGCGCTCGGCCTGTCGGTCTATGTTCGCGTCGCGACCGCCGGCCGGCCACAGATCCAGCAGGCGCTCGACGCCGGCGCCGACGGGCTCATCCTGCCGCAAGTCCGCGACTTCGAGGACGCGCGCGCGTGCACCGCCTATGCGAAGTACCCGCCGCTCGGAACGCGCGGCATGGGGTCGCCGCGCTCGCTAAAGTACGGCGACACGCCGGCCAATTTCGTCGACAGCGAGAACCGTCGCACCCGGTGTTTCGTCATGATCGAGACCGAAGGCGCGATGCGCGATGTCGACCGGATCGTCGCCCTGCCGACCGTCGACGGGCTCTATATGGGCCCGTACGACCTCTCGCTCCAACGCGGCCGCGGCCAATACACCAAGACCGCGGGCGACCGCGCCGATGCCGACAGGATCGCCCGCGCGACGCATGAGGCCGACAAGCTTCTGGGGATCCCCGCCTTCGGCGACGACGATCTGGCGCTCGCAAAGTCGCAGGGTGCAAGCATCATCACCATCGGCGACGAGGTGTCGATGATGACCGAGATACTGCGGGGCAACCTGCTGCGCGTTCGCAAGCAGCTCGCGGGATAGGATCTTCCTCCACTCTCGGCGCAGTATCCCGATGAATTCGTCGCCAGCGTCGAGTGGATCAGCGGCGAAGGTTTTCTTTCGCCCGGCGATGCCGCCGAGGTTGAGGAACCGCTCGAAGGGTTCGATCATTCCGGCAAGCGCGCGCTCGACATCGGTTGCGGGCTGGGTGCAATCGACGTGCTGCTGGTCCGCGAACATGGCGCCGGAGCGGTCGTCGGCACCGGCGTCGGGCCGCAGTTCGTCGCCCGCGCCATCGCAGCGGCCGCGAAGGCGTGACTCTCCAACCGAATCGACACTCGCCTCGTGACGCCCGGCCGGTTTCCGTTTCCCGGCGAGAGCTTCGATGTGGTGTTCAGCAAGGACTCCATTGTCCACATGCCCGGCCGGCCCGCGCTCTGTGCCGAGGTGCTGCATGCCGAGGTGCTGCGCGTGCCGAAACCCGGCGGCTGGTTCATCGCCAGCGACCGGCTACGATGCCGGCGGCCGCGTGCTCTGGCAGACCTATCCCGACGGCGATTCCGCCGGCTCTTCCGGCACGCCCATCGGTTACGACGGCGCCGGCCGCCAGAAATCCATCCCCGGCGTGGTGTCGAGCATCACCTACAACGCGCCCGGCTCGGTCCTGGTGTTCACACGCACGAACGGTGCCGTCACGACCTACGGCTATCACGCCACCCGCTTCTGGCTG